>Ga0194055_10000046_pt1 | contig 80010 bp, 70 predicted proteins | sample SepL449m_MetaG_FD_155482 | JGI IMG/M metagenome (GOLD analysis project Ga0194055, IMG submission 155482) | Anoxic zone freshwater microbial communities from boreal shield lake in IISD Experimental Lakes Area, Ontario, Canada - Sep2016-L442-9m | ecosystem: Environmental > Aquatic > Freshwater >... | reverse complement strand
TCAGCGGCCTCACCAACGGCACCGCCTACACCTTCACCGCCATCGCCACCAACGCCGCCGGACCATCAGCAAGCTCAACCCCATCAGTATCGGTCACGCCACGAACCATCCCCGGAGCACCAACCGGCGTCACCGCGCTCGCGTCTTCGACATCCGCAGTCATCACCTGGGTCGCTCCGGCATCGAACGGTGGATCAACCATCACCGGTTACACCATCACCTCAAACCCCGGCGCACGCACCTGCACCGCCACTACCGCACTGACCTGCACTGTCAGCGGCCTCACCAACGGCACCGCCTACACCTACTCGGCAACGGCAAGAAACGCTGCGGGCACATCAAGCAGTTCAGTCTCGTCGCCTCCGTCCGGTTCGGCGACTGACACAACGACCGCGAACTTTGCGGCCGGAACGCTCGGCGCGGCGATTTATGGCGCCGAGACTGCCGACGGCGAAATCAGCCTCGTACCTGCTTCGGGAACCGAATTCGGCGGAACCGCACTACCTACAACATGGAGTGCCGCGGTTCTCGCTAAGGGCGGAACGACGACGGTCAGTGGTGGCCAAGCAGTGCTCAACGGCACGCGGATCCGCACAACGGGCACGTTCAGCTCGTTGCGATCGGTTGAGTTCGCGGCGACCTTCAGCGGTGCGGCAAACCAGGACATCGGATTCGGAGCTGATGGCACCACGGCTCCTTGGGCGATGTTCACGACCCAAACCAGTGGATCACTTGCCGCTCGAACCAGCAACGGCACAACGAATCTCACCACAGCCATTGCCGGCAGTTGGTATACAGGTCCGCACCGATTCCGTATCGATTGGAACGCCAGCAACGTGGTGTATTCAATCGACGGCGTCGTAGTGGTTACCCACGCCGCGACGCTCACGACGGCAATGCCATTTTTCGCACGGGATGCGGCTGCGACCGCCGGCACGGTCGCCTTGAACTGGACCAGGGTTTCTCCTTACGGGTCAACCGGTGTGTTCACATCCCGGGTGCTCGACGCTGGCATAGACGCCGTCTGGCGTTCCTCCACATTCACCGGTGCGCTGCCTGCGGGTACAACCCGAACCATTCGCGTCCGTTCCGGATCAACTGCAATCCCTGGTGGATCGTGGACCGCGTGGGCGACCATCGCTACATCGGGATCATTGTTCAACCAACCGGGCCGCTATTTACAATATGACGTCACGTTCGCAACAACGAAGGTGTCAGATACACCCACGCTCGACTCCATCGCGTTTAGCTTCGGTTGATCGTCGGCGGACTCGACGGATGTCGGGGGGGCTGGATCCTCGCAACGTTGACATGGGAACCAGAACGCGACGATCAAGTGAGCACGGGCGCGATTCGTAGTGACGTCGCCGTAGACAAACTGTCGACATTTGCCGAAGCAATCGCGTTGGTCAGAAGCGGCGCGCTCTTAGCACTCGGAGTCGATATGCCTATCGGCCTGCCGGATTCTGGGCAACGAGAAGCCGACCGCGCCGCTCGACGACGCCTCGGTCGCCGTCGATCATCGGTTTTTCCGACTCCGGTTCGATCCACGTTGCAATCCGTCGATTACGCCGATGCGCTTGCTCGGTCGCGAGCGATCGACGGTCGAGGCTTATCGAAACAGGCATTTAACCTGTTGCCGAGAATCATCGAAGTCGACGAACTCATGACCCCTGCGCTGCAATCGAAGGTTTTTGAGTGCCACCCCGAAACCTGTTTCGCCACACTCGCCGGCCATTCACTCACTACCGTCAAACGTCACGCTGACGGGCTCGCCGAACGCAATGCGCTGCTGTCGAGCGTGCTGGGTGATGTCACCACGTTTTCGAACCATCCGCCCACCGGATCGAAACCTGACGACGTACTCGACGCGCTGGTGATCGCGACTGTGGCGAAGCGATTTCTCGCAGGCAACGTGGAACGCCTGGGCGACGGCTCGATCGACCGGAGAGGCTTGCGCATGGAGATCGTGGTGTGACCCGTCCCTGCGATAGTGGCACCGCCAAGCCACACGTTAGGTATTCCATGACAAGATCACGGCAGCGCTCAAGGAAAGGTGCCGCCTGATGCAACGCTTGACTGGTCTTGACGACGGGTTCTTGTGGATGGAAACCCCGACGTCGTGCATGCACGTGGCCAGCGTTATCGTGGTCGATGGATCGGCCTCTGATGGTCCCGTCACGTTTGAACGCATTCGATCGTTGTATGCATCACGGCTGGACTTTGCTCCACCGTTTCGTCGGCGACTCGTGACGGTCCCATTCGGACTGCACCATCCACTGTGGATCGAAGATCCCGACTTTGATCTCGACTGGCATCTTCGTCACATCTCTTTGCCCGAAGGTCATGGCGCGTTACATGACCTCACGGCGCTGGCCGCCAACCTTGCCGCCATTCCGCTTGACCGCACGCGGCCGCTGTGGGAGATGTGGTACATCGACGGACTTAACGAAGGACATGTCGCGATGTTGACCAAGGTTCACCACGCCGCCATCGACGGCGCATCAGGTGAAGAACTCATGGTCGCGATTCTTGACCTCGAACCTGACCCCGAACCACGGCCCGAACCGGCGATCGAGTGGAAGCCCGACCCATTCCCTACCGACACTGAGATGTTGAGTCACGCTGCGATATCGCTCGCTCAACAACCCGTGAAAGCGATCGAAACAATCAAGCGATCAGTTGAGATCGCGCTTCGCGTGCGAGCACAAAACAACGACGATTCATTTGCCGCGCCGCCACTGCCATTTAGTGCGCCAGCGACCTCAATCAACGGGCCGCTTACCGCCAATCGGTCACTTGCTGCTTCTTCGCTTTCTCTGCCAGAAATCAAAGCAGTCAAGAACGTTTTTGGCTGCACCGTCAACGACGTCGTGCTCACACTTTGCGCGGGTGCCCTTCGCCAATACTTCGATTCGATTGACGAACTCCCTGAATCAGCGGTCGTGGCGATGATCCCCATCTCGGTGCGCAGCGATGACCAGAAAGGCACGCACGGCAATCAGGTCTCGATGATGCTGACGTCGCTTGCCACCGACCTTGATGACCCCGTCGATCGCCTACAACATATTCATACAAATATGAAAGCAGCCAAGGTCCAACAGAACGCAATCGGCGCCGACATCTTGCAGGAGTGGGCCGATTTTGCCTCGCCGGCGATCTTTGGTCGCGCGGCAAGGTTGTATTCCAACAGCAATTCGGCTCGACATCGACCCATGTTCAATGTCGTCATTTCGAATGTTCCCGGTCCGCCGTTCCCGCTGTATGTGGCCGGATCTGAGGTACTCAACACCTATCCAATGGGTCCGATCTTCGAAGGATTTGGCCTCAATATCACCTTGATGAGCTATCGCGACCGAGTCGACTTTGGGCTACTGGCGTGTCCGAATCTAGTGCCTGATGTCTGGCGCATTGCTGACAGCCTGCAACATGCATTGCAGGAACTTCGACAAGCAGCCCTCGCGGCGGAGCAACGTTAAGGCCAATGCATTCGATGCCTGCTCATAAATTCGGCGAATGAGTTTCACGCCAAGAATCAGTTCGCGGCGAAGGTTCTGCGCATGACCCAGTCAGCGTTCATCCGCACGCCTATTAGCCACACCAGCCCGCCACATCGCGTGAGTGTTGTGATCCCGGTACTGAATGGGGCTGACGTCATCAGCGAGCAATTAGAAGCATTGACCGTTCAGCACTATGACGGTGAGTGGGAAGTCGTTGTCGCAGACAACGGCTCCACCGACAACCTCGCCGAAGTCGTCGCTCGATTCGATCAACGCTTACCCGGCCTGCGCATTATCGATGCATCAGCAATGCCCGGCGTGGGACCCGCTCGCAACCTTGGCGTGCTCGCCGCATCGGGAGACGCCGCGCTATTTTGCGACGCCGACGACGTGTGCAGTCCGTTGTGGGTTGCCTCGATGGCCAATGCGCTCGCCACCAGCCCGGTTGTTGGCGGTCCAAATATGATCGAAAACCGCGACGGCACCACGATCGAGGCCAACGTGGATCTCCCGACCGAAAAATCTACCGGCGTCATGTTTGCGATCGGCGGCAATTTTGGGATTTGGATCGACGTGTTGGACGAGCTCGGCGGGTTCGACCATTCCTACCCGTCAACTAAGGGAGATGACGTTGCATTGTGCATGTCTGCTTGGGAACACGGCTACGCAACGACATTCGCTCCCGGCGCGTTAATCGTGAAGCGACCAAGGGGCACAACCCGTGCCCTATTTCAACAGTTTCGGGGCTATGGGTCCGGATCAATGTTCAATGCGTACCGATTTCGTGATCGCTTCGACACGAGGGGAATGTTTCCGGCAATGTTCACCATTGCTGCACGAATGTTCGTCTGGGAGCTACGGGTATTGGCGTGGATGTTCGTTCATCTGGCCGCAATCACCACCGGAAATGGACGCCGCCGATGGGTCAGATGGTTCGGGCGGCAGACTGGCATGATCGAAGGACTCATCATCTATCGCAAGGTCGACGTGTTACCTCGACCGGTTGCGGCACAGACGTTTCCTCGACAACCGCGCTAGGCGCCGGTGTGTCACATCCCCCGCGTAAGGTGCGGGCTATGCAACGAGATGACCACCGAGCAGTGCAAGAGGCTCGCGACAGCGAACCCAAGCTGTACGGCCTCGATATCGAAACCGACACCACCAGCGACGGCCTTGATCCAAGTATTGGTGGCGTCATCGCGGTCGCGGTCTCGGTTGGCGATGACGTCGCCATTTTTGACGACGCCGATGAAGCGTCGTTGCTAACCCAACTCGATGCATTCCTCAAAGCACTCCCCGCCGGCGTGCTCGTCACCTGGAACGGCGCCCGATTCGACTTGCCCTACCTTGCGACTCGAGCCGACATTGTTGGCGTCACCCTCGGCCTTCACCTTGAGCTTGGCGTGGTTTTCGAGGGTTTGCACGAACCGCTGCCCGGCCATGCGGGTGCGTATCGTGCATCATGGTTTCAGCACGACCATCTCGATGCGTACCTGGTCTACCGGGCCGATGTCGGGCCCGCGCTCGGCCTGTCATGTCGGCTCAAGACCCTCGCGTCGCTTGTCGGCCTTGAACCCGTTGAGGTCGACGCCGGCCGGGTCCATGAACTCACTGCCGCCGAACTCTCGGCCTATGTCGGCAGCGATGCTCGATGCACCGCGGAGCTAGCAAGGCGACGTTGGGTGACGGCGCGGCGATGGGTTGATGCGCTTGAGAATCGACCGAGTTTGAGCGCTCCAGCAATAGTTGCCAGTTCGGTCACCGGAGACGCCTCAGACCATGTCGTCGAGTTTTCACACGCCGAAGTCCTACGATGAGCGCCGTGCCGAAGCCACAGCCCCGCCGCAGGCCAACTTCAACGTCAGATTTCGGCGTCGGTCGCCGAGAAGGTCACAACGCATCAGCATTTTATGAGCGGTTTTCGCCACCGAACATCTCGCACGACGATGTCATCAACCCATTTGGCATTCGAGACGAGATTTGGTGCCTCGATTCGCGGTTGATGGACGAAGGAAACGAGCGGATCAAGCCAAACTCTGTTGCACTCGTTGTTACGTCCCCTCCGTATTTTGCGGGGAAAGCCTACGAGACCGAACTCTCGCGAGACGAAATTCCATCGTCCTATCTCGACTACCTCGAGATGCTGCGGCAAGTCTTCGCGAAATGCGTTGAAAAACTCGAACCAGGTGGCCGGATCGCGGTCAACGTTGCAAATCTTGGACGCAAGCCGTACCGATCACTTGCTGCGGACGTCATCGCGATCCTGCAAGACGATCTCGGTCTGTTGCTTCGCGGCGAAATTATCTGGCGCAAAGCGGGCGGATCATCTGGCAGCTGTGCATGGGGTTCCTATCAGAGCGCATCCAACCCGGTGCTTCGTGACCTCACCGAACGGGTCGTCATCGCGTCTAAGGGTCGGTTCGATCGCGCCGGTACCCGCAAGCAGCGACTTGCCGCCGGTCAGCCGTCGAGCGACACCATTTATCGAGACGATTTCATGGACTGGACCACCGATGTCTGGGACATCGCCACCGAAAGCGCGACCAGGGTGGGCCACCCGGCGCCGTTCCCCGTCGAGCTGCCCCAGCGATTGATCGAGCTCTATACCTACCGCGACGATCTGGTGCTTGATCCATTCATGGGTTCGGGCAGCACCGCAATAGCTGCCATTCGTACCGATCGTCACTACGTCGGCTTTGACCTCGACCCCACCTACGTCGACGCATCTCGTGTTCGAGCGGCGGCCGCACGAGACGACCGAGCCAACGAACTGCATGGGCCCGATGGTCGACCGTGGCGCGTCGTCGGTCCAACCCCCGAACAAGAACGTGTACTAGCCGACAGTTCAATGGGTGACCATGCTACAACGCCTTCGAATCCACCGGAGGATTCCACTCTCAGCACGGCGCTCGTCGATGGACCGATGGCCAAAGATGTCCTTCAGGCGTTACTCACCCAGTGCGGCTTTACCGTCACGACACCAACACGGCGCTCGGCTGGCATCAAAGCTGGTCCTGGCGTCGAGGTTCCGTTTCTTGTCCACGATCAAACCGGCGCCAGTTGGTGGGTCGACCTCTATGGGGCATTGACCAAAGGTAGCGACCGCGTCGGGCTTCGACGCGGCGAAACGTTCTGGCGCATGTTGGGGCGAGCCGCAGTTTTGCATCAGCTGGCAGATCCCAAGCAGCGTCGGCCCTACCTTGTTGCAACCACTGACCTGCCGGCTCGAGGTTCGAGCAACGCGGCTGCGCTTGCGGCGTTACGTGGTGCGGACCAACCGGTTTTCGACGCCGTCGAGTTTCTCACGAACGAAGGCCAAGCTCGCCTCGCTCACTATGGCGAGTTTGGCCCCGCCGACGGGCCGGTTGGCGAGTTGTTCCCGCGCACTACCAAGCACTCCAGCTAATTTCAGGCGGCATAAACCCATGGCCACCGACAAAACGCGTCTCACCGAGCTGGCCACAGCCGTCGGCCTCGTCTGGGACCCATCACTGCCTTGGCCCGAAGGCCTGAAATCACTCGAGGTCCCTGGAATCGATCCAACGATTTGGCACCCTGCCGTTTTGCCTGCCACCAACGTTGGTTCGCCGCAGCGTGAGTTGTTGATGCGAGCCCTCGAAAATGGTCGAGCATTCCGGCGCGAGGTACTCGATGGCCGGATGCCAAATCGCGTCGATTGGCAAGGTGGTACTCGTTCCGTCTGGACATCCGACATTCCGCGCGACCTCACCGTCGACGGCGTGTGGTTCATCCAAGCAAAATACGATTCGACCTGCGTACTCAATACCTCACCGGGATCGCTTGTCGACGAATTACTCGTCGACCAAAGCAACGAAACTCGACCGTCATGGTTCGAAGAAGTCGCGCTCGATCAACTGCAAGCGTTTTATCGCCGCATCGTCCAACTCGACTCATCGCTGCCGGCCGATGTTCGCCACCTTGAGCAGCAATCCAAAGCGCTCGTGAAGTCACTTCTTTCAAATCCTTCATTCGCGGGCCTAACCGATGATTCCTATCGCGATCTTTGCCGAGCGGTCTCACTCGAAACCACGCTCCGCTGGCGCCACCACCTCGAACACGCGACGGTCCCGCAACGAACTCAAATGTTGTTCCGAATGCTCCGCATCTCCGGCGGTCCGTACTGGTTGCTCGGCGTGAAAGGCCATGATCCAGTGAGGCTCCGGGTCGACGACACGCGAAGCTGGCGCCAACGGTTCGAGCTGAAATCGTTCCGGGTGCTCGATGCACACGCTGGACAACCACAAGTTGATTGGCGGGCTGAAATCGCCGACCGAAACTCTCGCCAACGCCACGTGGTCGACGGGTTCTGCGAAATTCGTTGGTCCCACGGCAAGCTGCAAGGCAACCCCGAGTGCAAAGTGCAGGTCACGACCCCACTGGCCGATATTCCCGGATATCAATCGATGTCGTAATCCGCGCTGGTGCAGACCAAGAGCGAGCCAACCATTGACCAAACAATTGTTCGATTGCTACGGTACCGATTGCTGAAATGCCAACGCAGTCCCGATTCCAACACCTCGCCGCGTGCACCGCATGCGTGCCATTGCAATTCGCTGCACGCTCGCGATTGATCAAGGTCGCCTGAAACTGGAGCCGACATTCGGCCACATCAGGAGACCACGTGATGGTGCATCGAACCGAGTTCGCGTCCGACCACATTCGACTCAACGCCGAAACATTGTTTTCGATCCTCGCCTCAGTTGAGGCCACCCATCGCCGGTTCGACGACGAGACTCCCCATCTGGCCGTCATCGTGCAACCGCAAATTTTCGGTGCAACCAATGTTGTGGTCAGCGTCACCGAGCTCACCGACGTCGTCGCCGCGCTTATCGACCGACGAGTCCCCGACGACTGCATCGCCTTCGGCGTCGTTTGCACAGGTCACGCACGCGCCGTTACCGAAATGAACGGCAGCTTCATACCGAACTTGGACGCTGTGCCAGAACCTATACGCATCGGTTTGCTGATCGACCGGTTTGGTGTCGTCGTGACCGGCATTCGCACCGCCAGAAACCCATTCGAACGAGTGACTGACACCGGGTTTCCGCCTGGTCGCATTCCCGATGCTTGCCAACGAGTGCTTGGTCTCGCAACACCGCATCCCCACGACCAGCCGTATGAGATGTGGTCGGCCTGCTGGCTGGAGGCGATTTTCGCGCATGCAGTTCGTAGCCCCGGCCAACTCACGTGGCCCGGCGTCGTTGGTCTCCATCCCGCCATCACCGAATTCGGCATCGATGCACGTATCCATTTCGATTATCTCGCCGACCAAGTTCTCGCCAAGATTCGATCCCTCACCAACATCGTTTCATGGCGCGATATTCGGTCATGGGTCGCACTTGGCCACCTGCGAAATCTTGAGATCACTCCTCAAGCAGCACGATGGATGGACGACGGCATGTTCAGTCGAGAAGTTATGGGTCGATACGCGACCAACGAATCGGTCATGACTGAACTAGAACCGCTTATCGCTCCACGCATACTGCATGCGCTCGAAAGTGCAATTGGCTATTGAACGACACCACCGACGAGATCGGACAAACTACGATGACCTGATCCCGACGCACTCGAGTCGGGGCCGACTCGGCACACCTCACGGAGACTCCATGCGTACTTCAACCACCAAAGTTCTTGCCGTCTTAACAGTCATCCTGGCGTTCGCCGCAGCATGCGGCAACCAGAGTAAAAGCGAAAATACCTCAACAACCATGGCAAACGGCGGCAGCAGTTCGCTCTATGCCATGTTGCCGGACAAGATCAAAGAAGCCGGATCGATCACCATTGGCACCGATGCAACGTATTCGCCTGACGAGTTCGTCGGCGAGGACGGCACAACGCTGCAAGGCATGGACATCGACATGGGCCGGGCAATCGGCGAAGCTCTCGGGATCAAAGTCAACTTTAAAAATGCTCCCTACGCTGAGCTAGTGCAGGGACTGGGTTCGACCTACGACATCGCCATTTCATCGCTTCCCGACGAAGTAGCCACTGAACAGGCCGCTGACTTCGTCACCTATTACAACGCGGGTTTCTCGCTTGTGGTGATGAAAGGCCAAAACCAAGATCTCACTTCACTCTCGGCCCTGTGCGGAAAAACCGTTGGTGTTATCGAGGGGTCGACGGAGTTCAATTCGATCACCGACCAATCCACCGCCTGCACCACCAGTGGCCAGGCCGCTATCACCATCAAGGCCTACCCCGATGAGAGTACGGTGATCGCAGCAGTCACCAATGGCGAGGTTCCAGTCATCGCGCTGGCGTCGCCCGTGGCCGGATTTCAAATTCAAAAATCGGGTGGCAACCTCGCAACAATCGGCGACCTCTATAACGCCGGCCCATATGGCATTGCCGTGTCGAAAGATGGCGCATATGCGGGAATGACCGATGCGCTTGTCGGGGCGCTCAACCAACTCCACGGCAGCGGTAAATACCTCAGCGTGCTCACCTACTGGGGCGTGCAAGTTGGCGCGATCGACCAGTTCCTCATCAACGGGGCGATTTTCTAAGTTACCCTCGATCTATCCAACTGATCGGCTCGGCCTTATGAGCAATGTCGTGTTCGAGGAAATCACCAAACGGTTCGACGATGTCATCGCCGTCGATCAGTTAACCCTCGAAGTCCAAGATGGCGAGTTCTTGGTATTGCTCGGTCCATCGGGATGCGGCAAAACGACAGCATTGCGCATGGTTGCCGGGCTCGACACCATCTCATCGGGAACACTTCGCATCGGCGACCGCGTCGTCAACGACATCGAAGCCAAAGATCGTGATGTTTCGATGGTATTCCAGAGCTATGCGCTGTATCCCCATATGACGGTCGCGAAGAACATCGAATCGCCGTTAATCGCCAGAAAAGTATCGGTTGCCAACGAATCCGAACCCCGCAAGCTAACCAAAGCCGAACGTGATTTACAGGTCGCGGATGCCGCACAAACCTTAGGCCTGACTGATTTATTGAATCGCAAGCCGGCGGCGTTGTCGGGCGGGCAACGCCAACGCGTCGCGCTGGCTCGAGCAATCGTCAGTCGGCCAAAAGCCTTCCTTATGGATGAGCCCCTCTCGAACCTCGATGCCAAACTCCGGGCCCAGACCCGAGTTGAACTCGTCGACCTGCAGCGCCGCCTCAACGCGACGTTCCTTTACGTCACCCACGATCAAGTCGAAGCTATGACCATGGCAACCCGAATCGCCATCATGAATGACGGACGTCTCCAACAAGTTGGTCCACCGCAAGCAGTTTATGAACGACCACAGAACCTATTCGTAGCCAGATTCATCGGGAGTCCCCCGATGAACACCATCGCCGGCACCATTGCGATTGACAACGACGCTGTCTCAGTCACGGTCGGTAGCGGTCGAATCCCTGTCAGCCAACTCGCCGCCGGCGAACCAACGCAACTCAAGCTGCTCGATGGCGCATCAGTCATCGTTGGAGTGCGCCCCGAACACCTTTCCATCGAATCGAGCGGGACCGTCGCCGCAACCATCAAGGCGGTCGAGTGGCTCGGTCATGAGCGACACGTGATCTGCGATGTGGCTGGCACCTCATTGATCGTGCGCCAGCCATCTGAAGGACTGCCACCAGCAATTGGTTCGCCGGTCCAACTCGCCGCGCTCGGCGACGAGATTCATCTGTTTGATCCGGGCTCAACCGAGCGGATCAATTGACCACCCCGTTATCTGAGGGCGCCGGTGTTGTCCTCGGCGAGGCAACCGAGCCCATATCTCGGGGCCAGAGATCGCGTCGCTCAAGCCCGAAATACTCCCTGAAGGAATGTGCACTCGCCGCAGCGTTTTTGCTTCCCTCATTGGTGATCTTCGTCACCTTCTTCTTTTATCCGCTCTATCGACTCGTCTACCTCGGACTCCACCAACAGAATCGATTCGGCACCGCCGAGCGATACGTCGGTCCGAGTCAGTTCACCAGCGTGCTCGGCGGGAGTGATTTCCGAGAGGGGCTGCTGACCTCGGGCCGCTACGTCCTGCTCACGGTGCCGATCGGGTTAGTGCTTGGCGTCATGTTGGCTGTCGCCGCCAACCGCCGACTCCGAGGAATCAAAGTTTTTCAAACCATCTTCGCGAGCACTGTTGCCACATCAGTGGCAGTGGCATCGGTCGTGTTTTTCGTCTTGATAAATCCGCAGGTTGGCTATTTCAAAGATGTCGGGTTCTTGAGCCTGAACAATCCGGCCACCGCCTTACGCGGTGTTGCATTGTCCTCGGTGTGGCAAAACTTAGGGCTCACCTTCATCATCGTCCTTGCTGGACTTCAAGCGGTGCCCGATGAGCTCTACGAAGCCGCCACCCTTGATGGCTACGGGCCGATCCGCCGGTTTTTCAAAATCACGCTCCCCCTCATTTCTCCCACCATGATGTTCCTCGTAGTGGTGTTAGTGGTGTTCGCGTTCCAAGCCTTTGCCCAGATCGACATCCTCACTGGTGGCGGCCCGGCTGGCTCAACCCAAACACTCGTATGGAAGATCTTCAATAGCCAACAGCCGCTCGACCAGGGAACCGGTGCGGTCATGGCAATCGGGCTTTTCGCGATCACGCTTGTGGTGACGGCAGTCCAATTCGGCATCCTCAATCGGCGGGTGCACTATGGCCGCTGACCTCAATCAACCACAATGGAAAAAGACCGCGTGGTACATCGGTCTCTCGCTCCTATCCATCGTCGTCCTGTTTCCGGTGTACATGGCGTTGGTGCGAGCGCTTTCGCGCCCCGTGTCCTATATCAAGGCAGGCCAACCGCTCTATCCAGTTGACATCGAATGGGGCATTTTTGCTCGCGCGTGGTCACTTGGTGATCTCGGCGCAAAGATGAGCGTGAGCGTTGTAATGACCGTTGTGATCGTCCTCGCACAACTGCTGACCGCGCTCCTCGCAGCGTACGCATTTACCTTTTTGCGCTTTCCATTTCGTCGCCTGTTGTTTGCACTATTCATCGCCACGCTTATGTTGCCAATCGAGGTCACCCTCATCCCAAATGTGCAAACGATTCGCGATCTTCATTGGCTGAACTCCTATCCCGGCCTGGTGGGACCGTTCTTAGCCACTGCGTTTGGCACCTTTCTCATTCGGCAGGGATTCTCCGGAATCCCACGTGATCTACGCGATGCGTCACAACTAGATGGCTTTGGTCATCTAGCCTTTCTTCGCCGGGTCGCAGTTCCGGTTACCCGACCAGTCATTGCGTCGTTCGCCGTCATTGCCTTTCTCGGAGCGTGGAACCAATACACGTGGCCTCGTGCGGTAATCACCGAAGGACGGTGGGAAACGATCCAAATTGGCCTCAAGTCACTCTCAGCCGCCAAGGTAGAGGAAAGCAACATCGGGCTTGCTGCGGCGCTATTGGCCGCGGTTCCCATTTTGCTCCTGCTGATTTTTCTGCAACGTCAACTCATCCGCGGGCTCACCGCTGGTGCCGTCAAAGGCTGATAATCGCCTCGTACCACCCGGAGGTCCCCATGAATGTTGCTCCCACAAAGTTCCGCCGCATTCTTCTCATCGCCATGGTGGGAATGTTCTCGGTGATGGCCGCTGCATGCGGTGGCACGTCGAGATCCAACAGCGCGGCGCAAACACCAGCGGGAGGAACATCAGCGGCGGCGAACCTACCGCCATGTCCACTCGATGCCCTCGACCAAGCAACCCAGCCCGTCGAAGTCGTGTTGTGGCACGCACAAACGGCCAAGACAAAAGACACACTCGAATCACAGGTAGCCAAGTACAACGCATCACAGACACGCGTCAAGGTTCGAGTCGAGGCACAAGGTTCTTACGAAGAACTGTCAAAGAAATACCAATCAGGTATCCCGTCCAAAGATCTCCCCGGTATTGCGCTCATGGAGGACCTCAATATCCAAAGCCTTGCTGACTCCGGAACGATTTTACCGGCGCAGTCGTGCATCAACGCCGCGGGCACCGACATGAGCGATTTTCTTTCGACCGCCACTGCGGCCTACACGGTAAAGGGAGCGGTGTACCCGGCATCGGTCAACCTTTCAACTCCGCTGATTTACATCAATCGAAATCATTTCCGGAAAGCGGGCTTAAACCCCGATCAAACACCCAAAACACTCGACGAGATTCGGCAATTTGCCCAGAAGATCAAAGACGCTGGCATCGTCACCAAACCGGTGGCATTGAGTTTGCAGCCGTGGTTTATCGAATCGTGGTTGACCGGCGAACATGCTCCGGCCGTCGACAATGACAACGGTCGAGGTTCCAACATGACCACCGCTGCCGCCTTCGACGACCCCCAGACCTTGCAGTTATTCACGTGGATTCGCGATATGTACAACGACGGCCTCCTCGACCCGATCCCTGATACCAGCGGCAGCATCAACGACTACTTGGCCATGGCCCAACAACAAGCGTCGATGATCATTGAGACTTCAACGGCGGCAACGTCGGTCGAAGCGTTCCTCGGCGGCAACCTTGACCCATCCACATTGCAAGGCGGGACCAACGTCGGAAACATCGACACCGCCAGCCTTGACATCGGCGCTGGACCACTGCCCGGAGTCTCCGAACCAGGCAAGGTGCAGGTAGGTGGCGGCGCGTGGTACATCACTAATACCACTGCACCGGCGGTGCAAGCCGCGGCCTGGGACTTCATCACCTGGTGGAACAAACTCGACCAACAAGTCACGTGGAACCTCGAAGGTTCATATTTGCCTTATCGCATTTCCGCCGCGAAAGATGCTCGGGTGATCGATCGTTGGACAAATACATTGGCTGGTCGATGGCTCGCTATTTCCTACCGCCAAGCAACCGACGGCATCGATCCCGCGTTCCCAGGCCCACTCATCGGGCCCTATGACGCGTTCCGAAACTCGATTCGTTCTGGGCTCGACAGTGTGATGTTCAAAGGCACCGATCCTGCCAGCGCAGTTTCCAAAGCGGCCACGGAAACCACCGACGCGATAGTCCGATACAACAAAGACAACTTCTGAGCTTGCACCAATGACCTCTGCCTCATTGCCCGTTAGGTTCAGGTCAGCATCAGCGATTGCCGTTTTCGTGTCCGCGGCATTGTTGGCATCAGCATGCGGAGGGTCACCACCAAACCATCAATCGGCTACCGCTGACGTCACCGCCATTGCCGCGCTCCCAGCCTGTCCAGTGGGCGCGCTCGACAACGTAACGACACCGGTCACGGTCACGCTCTGGCACTTTCTGAGCGGCAAGACCGGCGACACCCTCAAGGCACTAGCGGCGAGTTACAACGCGTCGCAATCAAAGGTTCGGGTTCAGGTCGAAAGTCAGGGCACATCAAACGACGAACTGTTCAAGAAGTACCAAGCTGGGATCAAAAATAACGACCTTCCCGGAATCGCAGTCATGGACGACACCGTGACCCAACAACTCATTGACTCCAAAACACTGTTACCTGCGCAGTCATGTATCAACGCAGATAACTATGACATGAGCGATTTTCTCAAAACCGGCAAGGACTATTACACCGTCGATGGGGTGCTCTGGCCCGCATCGCTGAACCTGTCGGGCGCGTTGCTGTATTACAACAAAGGTCACTTTCGCAAAGCAGGAATGGACCCCGAACGGGCGCCACAAACCCTCGGCGAAATTCGTGAGTACGCCCAAAGGATTAAGGATGCTGGCGTCGTCGCCCAGCCTGTGGCGCTCAAAGTCAACTCGCCAATGCTCGAAATGTGGTTGACCGGCGCCGGTGAAGCATTGGTCAACAACGCCGACGGCCGCGGCAGTGATTCGACCGATCAATCAACCTATGACAATCCCACCACGGTTGCGCTGTATGCGTGGATCAGCGACATGAACCGCGACGGCTTGCTGCAAGTGATCCCCGATACCCCTGGACAGATCAATCAGTACCTCGCAATGGCCCAAGGCACCGCTTCGATGACGATTGAGACGTCGACGGCGGCGACGTCAGTCGAGGCATTTCTCGGTGGCACACTCGATACCAGCAGCGTGGCGGGAGGAAACGGACTCAGCGGCGTCGACCCGAATGCGCTTGACCTCGGTGCGGCACAGGTGCCGGGAATCAATGCGCCGGGCTGCCTGCAGATGGGCGGCGGTGCCTGGTACATGATGAACACCACTTCGCCTGAGGTTCAGGCGGGTGCCTGGGACTTTATGAAGTATTTCAACTCGCTCGAGTCTCAAGTCACCTGGAATATCAATGCGTCCTACCTGCCGTATCGCACGTCTGCGACCAAAGACCCTGCCGTTATCAAAGCTTGGACAACGACCTTGTCGGGTCGCTGGCTGGCAATCGCTTATGACGAATTGATCTATGGAGTCGATCCCGCGTTGCCAGGTCCGCTGATCGGGCCGTACGAACAATTCCGCAGCGCAGTTCGCAAGTCGATCGATGACATGGTATTCAAGTCATCGACTCCGGATGATTCGGTTAAGCAGGCGGCGGCTGAAACAACCGCTGCGCTCGACCAATACAACCGCGAAAACTTCTGAGTCGTGCGCAATTCATCACCCGGAAACGGCCCGACGCCATGAAGGATTCACGTCCGATGACGCGAAGAAGCTGGACCACTGCGACCGCTGTGGGTATCGCGATGATGCTCGCGGCGGTGTCGACGAGCTGCGCCAGCAACTCATCAAGCGATGTTCAGCCAACCGAATCCAACACGGTTGAATCGGTTCCGCTGCCAATTGACTCGAAGTGTCCCGAACATGTGCTCGACGATTTGGCGACGCCGGTCGCCATTACCGCTTGGGCCGCGCTTGCCGGCGATGCACGCTCCGCGCTCGATCTCGTCGTGGCGCGCTACAACGCATCCCAAACCAAAGTGCGAGTCACCATCACGTCGGCTCCAGTCGATCCACCAACGCAACGTGCGATTTACGCGGTCGCTGCAGAGTCCGGACAACTTCCTGCACTCATTGCAGTCGATACTTCCTTGAGTCAGTTCTTGATTGGCACGTCAACGGTGGCCGCCGCGTCAGACTGCCACCGCAGTGACGGGCTGGCCGTCGTTTCGCTTCCCGTTGTGCGCAACGCCACCACCGTCGGTGACACGCACTGGGCCGGATCAGCTAATCCTGAAACCGATGTGTTGTTTTATCGCCGGGATGCATTTTCCGCCGCCGGACTCGACCCTGATTCGCCGCCTCGCACCCTGGCTGAGCTTCAGCAAGCGGCCGAGAAACTCAAAGCTGCAGGCGCTACCACTGCTCCAATCGTGCTAGCGGGAACAGCTTCGCTTATCGAAAACTGGCTCACCGGCGCCGGCGCGCAAATCGTTGACCAAAGCAATGGACATCTCAAACAAGCGACTCGGTCCACGTTCGATAATCCCCAAACGCTTGAGCTTTACCAGTGGATATCTCACATGGTCGAAGCGGGATTATTGGCTATCGAGCCAACCTCCACTGGTGATCAGCCTGCGTCGTCACCGGAAACCCGTTTGCAATCCGCGTCGATGACGGTCGCGCCGTCAACGCTAATCGGGCCACTTTCGTCATCAACGACATCAGCCATGGCCGACCTCGACGTCAGTCCATTTCCGGGGATGCAAGCAGCCGGAAAAGGTGCCGTCGGCGGCCTGGCGTGGTTCCCGACGACGACGAGTTTAGCTGCGGTGCAGGCCGCGTCATGGGATTTCTTGAACTATCTCAATCTTCCCGAAAGTCAAGTAACCATCAACATCATCAGTTCGTACCTTCCGAACAACATCCGCGCCACTGATGATCGGGTACTCGAGGCGATGTGGGCCGATACCCGCCGCGGCCGGTGGCTCGACACCGCATACACCCAGCTCACCAATCTCGACCCGGCGATACCCGGTCCGATGATTGGCCCCGATGATCAAGTCCGGGCGGCGATCCGCACCTCATTGCAAGCCTTGATCGCGGGCACCGCGGCCACCGACGTCATCGCCGCCGCGAACCTCGCAATCGACCAAGCGGTGAAAGCCGCCCCAGTCGCGAAGAACTAACGAATTACCCACGACAACTGTCGGGTCAATGGTCTCGAAGTTCGTCGCACGGTTAGCAGCACATTTGTTGGCGAGGGTATTGACGTTCAACGCGGTCGCTGGCACGATTGTCTCTCACATCGCGTATCGGCAAGCGGCTAGTACCTCGCCTCGATGCCGATGTTTGCCAGTCCGCCTGGCCTCATCCGACATCGTCGAGAGGCCCGCCCATGGCCCATTTTTGGTCGCCGAAATCGTTTCATCAATCATCCGTTGCCAATCGCCGTGTTCAATCACGCGTTCGCCACCACGGCGTTGGAGTCGCCATGGCACTGCTGATTTCGCTCATTGCTCTCGGCGTGGGGGCAATGGCGACTTCAGTGGCTCGAGCCGCAGTCACCCCTCGAGTTGGGTTCCGCGCGACCGTCCTGGGCTGGAGCAGTTGGTACGGAAGCTATGACCTCGGGTTAGCCGGCGTCGGTTGGTGCATCGATCACGGCCTACACGCGCCTGATCCGGCCTTCCGATACCTACCGGCGGTTCCTTCAGATCTCAGCGACGACCAACGCGCCGCTATGGCATGGGCCGTAACCGCTCATGTCAATGCCGACGATCCCATTGAGTCCGCAGCGGTGATGTTGGTCCTGCATGACCTACGCGGCGCCTCATATCCGCTGCGCCGCCTCGACGTTGACACCCTCACACCAAACGTGCTGTCCGAATTTGGCGGCCACGAGAACGACATCATCACCACGGCCCGCGCCCGAAAGGCCGAAGCGCTGGCTCACCAACATCTGCGTGCACCATTTTCTGTCCGCATCGACGTATCACCTCCCGTTGGCGGATCAGGCCAACTCACCGGCACCGTCGTCGATGCGACAGGAACTCCCGTCGAAGGAGCCGGACTGTCCATGGAGGCAACCGGCGTGTCCCTCAGCCCTGCCACATCGGTCGCAACTCGAGCAGACGGATCCTTGAGTCGGAGTTACAGCAATCTTGACTCGGTCCAGGGCGCGTCATTTCGAGCGCACGCCATCGTTCCCGACCCTGCGCTAGCCGTCTTGGCATCATCGACGATGCGCGCCCAACGAGTCGCCCACGCGGGATGGATCGTGCTCGACGCCACCCGAGCAATCAGCGCACCGACAACGACGACCACGGCCCCGATAACAACAAGTTCCACGACTACAAGCTCTATCCCGCCAACAACGAGCACAACCAGCAGCACCATCCCGCCAACAACCAGCACGACGAGCACGACGAGCAACACCTCAACCACGGTCGCCGCCCCGACCAGCACAACGATGGTTGCCGAACCGACCCGACTCCCGAGCACCACCACGAGTGAATCGCCGAGTGCGGTCGTCGCTGGGGTCACGCGTCTGCCGGTCACCGGCGGGCGAACAACGATCTGGGCGATGAGTGGGTTCGCGCTCATCCTGATTGGTGCAGGAGCAATTGCGATTGCCAGACGTCGAGTGTCCTGATGGTGCAGTTAGCCCAAACGTTGGCGCGGGCCGAAAGCATTTTCGGGAAACGGCACCTCCGGCGCCGCCAGCATCATCACGTGAAATCCGCTCGACGCCGCCCGAAACTCCGTCACCAATAGCAACGCGGCGGCCAACGCGTGCGCCGGAGTAATTGCACCTTCATCGAATCGACCAGGGACCAACCGGTCCAACGCGTCAGCCGAGGTGAGGTCAATCGGTGGAACTTCGAGCGCACCTTGCGGGCCGCCGAAGCGAACTCGCAGACCATGTGCCCGAGCGAGACGTCCGACCTCGCCGAAGTCCACATCCCAGGTTAGATCCGACAAGCCAGGTGACCGATAGGGATCACTTCCGTGCACTTGATCAGTGCCGTATACCCGCAGCCGCGGCTCATCGGTGTCGATTCCATCGATCGTCGAATCGCCATAGTCAATGATGATCGCCACGCCGAGACTGCCGGGGCGGCGTAATACTTCGGCCAGGCGAGCGATCGTCTCTGGAAGTGACGGCGCCCAATACAAATCAGCGGGCTCGTAGCCGGTATCGCGGATCTCGTCGACCATCGGCAATACCCGAGCCAAATATGGTTCGAGATCGGGCGGGAGCGGCCCGGCATTGCCATCGAGATCAAACCATCCCCAAGAAATCGGCACTTCGAGCTCGCGACGGCCATCGGGGGTGTCAAGCACGTGAACCCGAACGACTTCGCCCTCACGGGTCACTCGCAGGCATTCATGCGCGAGCGCATCTAGCAGTTCATTCGCCACGACAACGCCCCGAAACGGGCCATCCCACTCAAGAGCCGTCGCATCAATCGAATGCACTTCGGCTTGACCTGCTTCAACAAACTCGACCAACTCGTCGGTTTGGCGGGCACGCATCGCCGCACTTCGATCGCCAAGGACATAGCGAAGTCCATCCCGATAAGGCTCCCAAGTTTGCGCCTCCGGAGCCCAGACATATTCAAGAATGTCTCGAGCGAGGCGACCTTCACCGCCGCCGAGTTCCAACAACGTCAAAGGGTCGACATCATCAAGCGATCCAGCCCAGGTCCATTCATCGAAGATCGTGCGTATGGTCTCGGCAACCATCCAACCGAATAGTGGAGACATGCGCTGGGGATAGGTCCAGAAGTGGCCATCGAATCCAAACCGGACTTGGCCGGTGCTGTAATAACCCGACTCGGGGTCATACAGACAGTGATCGGCATAGGCCGCAAAACTTGGCGCGCCGATCACCTCGGTCGGATTAAGCGCTCGGCGCGGTTCCAACACCGGCGGCGCGTCAGGCGAGCCATCCCAAGCTTCGGTATAGACGCTGTCGGTATAGCGAACAGCGTCGCCATATGCGCCAAACCAACCCGCCTCAACTTTGCCACTCACGCCGCCCTCGCCCGGCGAGATTTCGGTGAACGTGAACCCTTCGACCGAGGGGTACTCCGCTGCAGCCGCGGTCACGAGAATCCGTTCGTGATCTTCGAGCGCGTCAGAATCAATCAACACGTCGAGGCGCCCATCGGCCATAGCCGACCGAATCTCAGGGTCACCCATGGCGTCGAGCGCTCGCAGAACGTCGCTTATTGCCATCCGAGGATCGTACCCACCGATAGCCGTCGCGAGGAATACACGAGCGCCATACCTCGTCACGACCAAGGCGAGGGGTGCTACAACGACATACAACGCCGACCAGAAAGTGAACTTGATGGCCACACGCCGAGCGATCCACGCCTTTGTGACTCCTGAGTCCCATGAGGCGCTTCACGCATCTGCGGGCGAATACGGCGTGTCGGTTTCCGCGTTGCTCGAAGCGATGGCACTCGATTGGGAACTTCGGCGCGGCGAATCGGCCTATGAGCTCGACGAAGTCGAAGCGCTCGCCGCTATCGCCCGGCAAGTCGATGCTCGACGCCGGCGACGCCGAAAAGATCCACCAGCAGCGTCGACTCCGTGAATGTCGCGCCTATGGCAGCGTTTCGAACGCGCCCGCTAATCGTTCAATGTCATCGGCGTTCGTCACATAGTGAGGTGAGACTCGCACCGAAGGCAACACCGGCCGAGCGGCACCATCAAGCGGCGCGCCAGTGGCCACATTGACCCACACATTGACCCCACACGTCGCCAAGTGCTCGCGAACTTCATCGGGTGATAATCGATCGTGGACAAACGAGATGATCCCGACGTCGTCAACTGACCCAACGAGTCGCAAGCCGCTCGTCGATTCGCACAGTTCCACGACTTCACCGCTACGAGCCGCGACCAACTTCGCGATGCGATCTAAACCAATCGCAAGTGCATAGCGAGCCGCAACGCCCATCCCGAGTCGAGCAGCAACACCGAATTCAAATGCATCAAATCGTCGCGCTCCAACCGCGAGTTCAAATGAATCCGGCTTCGACGGAAGAACGACACCCGACGACGGACTCAATGGAACAAGGCGTTCGGCGAGCGCTCGATCGATGTAAAGCGCTCCGGTGCCACGCGGCGCTCGCAAGAATTTTCGACCTGGCCCAAAGGCAACGTGACAACCGATTGCATGGACATCAATCGGCAAGTGACCCAGCGTCTGGGCAGCGTCAACGGCGAAAATCGCGTCGGTCCCGGCCAGTGCATTACCAATCGCTTCAAGGTCAGCACGCGAGCCCATGTGGGTCGGCATGTGAGTGATCGAAACCAACCGTGTGTTCGGCGTCACCATGTTTCCGATTCGTTCGATGTCAATCGTGCCGTCGGGCCTTGCCGGAGCCACATCGATCTGAACCCCCCGCGCCACACGGAGTCGATGCAATGTTGCATACACCGTCGCGTAGGTGAACTGATCAATCACGACCCGATCATCTGAAGTAAAGGAAAACGTCTCGGCGATTGACCACAGGGCAAGCTCCCAAGCACGACTGGCACTGTCCACGAGCGCGACTTCATCGCCGGAAACGTCGGGGCCAAACAGCGGCGCAATCGCCGCCGGAATAGTTTTGATCTCCTCGTCCACCTGCTGAGCCGCTTCATAGCCGCCGATCTGCGCTTCAAGATCAAGGTGTGCCCGCACCCGAGTTAGGACCGGCCTCGGAGTTAGCGACATTCCTGCGTGATTGAAGTGAACCCGAACCGACTCGAGATCGGCTCGCACGCGCGCCATGAGGTCCGAGGTGCTCTCGCCGTGGTCCGCGGAAGTATTCATCGCCTAAGTCAAGCCGCTCTCATTCGACCATGCGACCATGCGACCACTGAGCCCGCAAGTGCCGTGCTCGCCACCGCTACCCCACGGTCGTTGGCCAGCGCCACAATGACGCTGGCCGACCGTGAATGAGTACCCCGTACGGGATTTGAACCCGTGCTGCCGGCATGAGAAGCCGGATTCCTAGGCCGCTAGAAGAACGGGGCAGGGCAAGCGGCGACAGCATAGCGACTGGCCCCTGTGAGCCCAAAGGCCACCGATAATTGCATTGGCCTAGTCGTTGTCGAATTGGTCGATTTCGAACCAAACGATCTTGCCAGACTCGGTCGAATCAACCCCCCAGCGATCGACAATGGACGCGACAATGAGCATTCCGCGACCGTTTACCGCGTCGCCGGCTGGTTCGGAAAGTTTCGGCAAGCCCGGCGACGAATCACTGACCTCGACGCGCACGCGATGGTCGGAATAATCAATCACGAGCTCACCGGGAATCTTTGCGTGACGAACAACGTTGGTCACAAGTTCCGCAATCGCCAATCGAGACCGCTCGTAGGTTTCCCCCGTAACCTGCCACTCAATCAAGGCCGCTTCGGCAAAGTGTCTCACGGCTGCGACACCGGAAAGTTCGGGTGAAAGAGCAATGGATGCACGCACAGGACCAACCTATCGACCCAGCACGAGTACGGTCGGCAGGGCTAAAAGGAGCACCTATGAGCGAGCAAACCGAAATCATCGTTGAGCCGAATATTCGCCCGATCACGGTGTTGCGTGTGCCGGCCCATGATGCAAACGCGGCAATCATCGGGGCGGCGGCCGCCGCCGCATTACAAGCTGCCGGATCGAGTGAGTCACGAGCCAACGAGGCACGCTGCGTGATTGAAGCACTCAGCGTCGACGCCATTTCTCGCTGCGGCGAAGGTCCAGATCCCGACCCGTGGATTGAGCTCAAGATCGAGGTCCGCACCGGCGGCGTCCGGCTCAAACTTCATGATCGCGGCCTTCCGATCGCGTCCGACCGGACCGCAATCAGACGAGCGAAACAACTCGCTGCGGCTGGTTGCGTCGACCAACTCAGCGTCGTCGGCGTTTCGCCCGACGGCCCAACTGCGACGGTTTTTGTCAAAACTGTCGACCCGCGCCGCGAATCGAGCGCTGACCGAACTGTTGAAAACGAACCGTCTGAAACTGTCGAGCTCGCACCTACTGACGAACAATTACGCATTCGCCGCATGGTCCCAGGGGATTCTGCGGCCTATGCCCGCCTGACTTTTCGGTGTTACGGGTACGGATATAAGCGCGCCGCGTACGACCCCGCCGACATCGATGGCCATCTGCAAGATGGCACCCAACTGGCAGCAATCGCCGAGAATACTGAGGGAGAGATGGTCGGCCATGTCGCCTACCAACGCATTCGACCCGGAGGCTCAGTGGTTCATGCAGGCGCGGGAATGGTCGACCCTCGCTATCGAAAACGCGGCCTGCTGAAAGCACTCGGTGCAAGCGTCCATGAAATGATCGCCAGTGAGAACCTCATTGGCATCTTGAGTGAACCAGTTATGGTGCACACCGTCACCCAACGTGCAGCCCATTCGATTGGCTTCGACACCGGCATTTTTCTCAACTGGTCGAACCCTCGATTCGTCGCCGGATTCGAAGATGCTGATCCGACCCAACGCATCTCCGTGTTGTGTTCATTTATCCCACTAAGCGAGATCACACCTCGCGATCTTTTTCCACCACCTTCAGCCATCAAACATCTGCAGACAGTTGTCGAAACCACCAACATTCCAAGAACGATTAGAGAACCGCAGCGACCAGCGAACGAAACTACTGAAACGGTGGTCATGGCCCACACCGATCCAGGAACGGGCATCGCACAACTCGAGGTCACTACCGTCGGGCCCGATCTCATCGATCGAATCATCGAACTGCTTGATGACGCCCTAGCGGGCGGAAGCCCAGTGGTCATCTTGGATCTGCCCGCCAACGAGCCAAGTCTCGGCTGGTGTGCTGCCGGGATTGACCAACTCGGATTCGTCTTTGCCGCACTGCTGCCGGAATCAGCAGCAGATGGAGACACTCTCCGCCTGCAATATGTCGTCGATCTCGATATCGATTCGAGTGAGTGGAAGATTGACTTACCATCCACGATCGGCCTCGTCTCGGGCATCGTCGATGACCTCCACACGTGGCACGATGGTCAAGCACGCACTCGCCGAACTCGAATCGAGCAATGGCGAAGCAGAGCCCTCGAGCACTAATCACGGTTGGGCCGCCAGATAGTTGTCGATAATGCGCTCGGGGGGAAGGACTCGAACCCTCAACAAATGGACCAGAACCACCCGTGTTACCAATTACACCACCCCCGAAGGTGGGCCCTGAAGGGCATGGCGATCCTAGGCGAAGGCTGACAGTCGGCGGTAACCGATGATTCGGCCGACGGCGACGGCGATCGTCTCGCGGGCCATTGCTCGCAGCGACGGCGACGAGCCGTCAGAGGACACATACGGCGTCAGGCCGACCTGGTCGGCGATCTGAGAAACGCGTAGCGAATGGTACGGGTCCGAGACGATGAGAGCTGTCGGTGGCAATTTGGCTTGGTCAATGATCAGCGACGCCGCCGATAACTCCTCGTAGCTGTTGGTTCCTTGAACCTCGACTTTGATGTCCTCCTCCGGAACCCCATGATCGCGCAGATAATCAAAACCGGTAAGCCCCTGGGTTACGCGATCGCCGGGTTGCTTGCCGCCGGTGACAATGACCAGATTGGCGTGACCAGTTCGATACAAATCGGCGGCATGGTCAAGGCGCGCCTTAAGGACCGGCGAAGGATGGCCGTTGTATTGCGCAGCGCCCATCACGACAATGGCACTTGCCGACGAAGCACTCGTCTGGCGCGACGCCCACCACACTTGTCCAAAGGTCACTGCCGCATAGATCACAACCCCAGAGATGACCAGGCCGACAATCTTGAATGCGAGACGAAAGAGGCCCATGATCAGAGTCGGTCGCGTGCCTCTTGTAAACGACTAAGCGTGCGATCCCGACCCAGAGCGACCAGCGATTCAAGCAGGGGAGGTCCCACGGACCGACCGGTAACGGCGACCCGCACCGGTGCCTGCGCAGCGCCCTTTTTGATTCCGTGGGCTTCACCGAATGGGAACAACGTCGATTCCAACACTGCAACATTCCATTCGCAGGTTCCGAACGCATCCAACATGCCATCAAGCATCGTCAGCGCTATGTCGCGACCTTTCACCATTACCTTCTGCCACGACCCATCGTCGAAAATTGGTCGCTCAAGAAACACGAAGTCGACGTATCCGGGAACTTCATCAAGTCGCTTTACTCGCTCTTGTACTAGCGGCGCTAGCGCAGCAAAGACCGAAGCGTCATAAGACGAAGCGGGCCACGGCGCGTCATCTCCGACCAGCCATCGATTTGATCGCTCGATAAATGTCTCGGTCGATAGCGCCCGGATGTATTCGCCATTGAAATGATCAAGTTTCTTGACGTCGAAAAAGGCACCCGACGAGCCAACATCGTCAAGGCGAAAAAGATCGACGATCTCGCTGATGGGTCGAATTTCCAACCCATCAGGCGGACCCCACCCGAGTGTTGCGAGATAATTCACCATCGCCTCAGCGAGGTACCCGCGATCGATGTAATCACCAACCGAAACGTCGTCTCGACGTTTCGAAAGTTTCTGGCGCTTCTCATTGACGATCAGCGGCAAGTGTGCGAACACCGGTGTGCCCGCAATACCGAGCGCGTGCCGAAGCAACAACCCCTTTGGCGTCACGTTGATCAAGTCTTCGCCGCGCACAATATGGGTAATTCCCATATCGGCATCATCGACAGCGTTGGCCACTAAAAACATCGGCAACCCATTGCTGCGCACAATCACAAAATCTTCGAGCACCGCATTTTCAAAACTCACTTCGCCCCGAATGAGATCGGTGAACGTCGTCGCTCCCTCATCGGGGGTGCGGAAACGAACGACCACACCTTCACCCGGTTCGACGTTTCGATCTCGACAAAATCCGTCATAGCCGGGCGGGCCACCAGCGACCTCATGACGTGCCTTTACGGCCTCCTGTGTGCAATCGCAACGAAACGCTTTCCCTTCCGCCAACAAGCGTTCGGCGGCAGCGAGGTGCAACGGCAATCGCTCGCTTTGGTGAACCGGTTGACCGTCGAAGTCGATACCTAACCATTCGAGGGCACGAAAAATGGCCTCGATGAGTTCGGGTTGGCTTCGTTCCGCATCGGTATCTTCGATCCGAAGCAGCATTTCGCCGCCCTGTTGGCGAGCAAACAACCAGTTAAAGAGCGCGGTTCGAGCGCCTCCAATATGCAAATACCCAGTGGGCGATGGGGCGAATCGGACACGAACGACAGGAGTGTTCACCGTCTAATCGTAGTGGGAAGCCAGCGCGTTGGTCCGCCGACCGAGCGACCAGGAATGCGAGCGGTAGTGTCTCAACCCATGCTTCGCAATCGAGTCATCTTCACCGCGGTCGCGTTTTCGTTCCTCATTACAACCGTTGGTTGCGGAAACAAGTCGGCCACGTCAGATTCTCAAAGCTCGGACAGCACAACCGAGACGACCACTCCCGATCCATGGTTGACCGAGGTGGCTACCGCCGCGGTACCCGAGGTTGAAGTGCTGACCTCCGACCCAACCGGGTCAGAACCGTCGGCAACTGCCGTGCCCATCGAAGGAAAGTCGGTTGCCGTCACCACGAAGAAGGCGCCTACGCTCGGCGCGATTCCGCGAGCGAATCTGAATTCGGCGGGCGTGCGCAAAACCAGCACTGGGTTTGTGTACAAGAACCCGACCTATTTCCACAATCCTTTGGTGTTCATGGTGACAAAAGATGCGGGTGACTGGCTCAAGGTGCAGGTGCTCGCCCGCCCCAACGGACAAGAAGGCTGGATAAAACGCTCGGATGTCACCATCACTGAAACCCGCACCCACATCGAACTCACTAAAGCCACGTTTCATCTCAAAGCGTTCGATGGCGACACCTTGGTCACCGAAAGTGATGTAGTGATCGGCAAATCGACAACGCCAACACCCAGCGGCCGATTTTTTCTGACCGAAGCCATTTCGAAGCCGGCATCGGGCGCGTACGGCCCATGGGTCTTGGCCATCAGCGCGTATTCAGAGGCTCTGGATTCCTTTGACGGCGGACTCCCCCAAGTTGCGTTCCACGGCACCGACAAACCAAAACTGGTTGGCACGCAATCATCGAACGGCTGTGTCCGCATGCCGAACGAAATCGATATGGTGCTACACGATCAAATGCCCCCGGGCACGCCAATCACCATCACGCCTTGAGCCCCTTCATCTAATTCGCTGTTGGCAACGTCTGATGATGAAGATGAGCTCGCCGAGCGAAGTTTGAAAAACGAACGCCAATCTTGTGACGCAATAGTCGCAACTTCATGATGGGTCATCCGCAGCACCGCTTGCGGCACCAAGTCAGCAATTTTACGGCGTTGGCTGTAGTGGTGAAGGTTGGCGACTTCGTCGAACAAGGGCTTTCGGAGCCTCACAAGTTCCTGATCCGCATCAGCCAAAAATCCCCAAATTGTGAACGCAACAGTGAGGTCATGCACCATCGGTGCTCGACCAAACAATGACGCACGTTTCAGCGCCACTGCGATGCATCCCGATTGGGCATCAGCTCGATGTTCGCCTTTAGTGAGAATCAGGCGTTCGCCAAAGGAATTGGCGAGTTTGATCGCAAAACCTTGATCAGGACCGGGATAACCCATTCGCGGCCCGAGTGGTTGACGGCCCGCGATTTCAGCGGGGCGACCTGCTACCCAGGAGTCATTACCCCACGGATTCGACTCATAGACGCGAGGGCGAACGGCTGATTGATGGGGGACGTACTCGGGGGCTGCCACGTCGCCAGCCTAGGCCGTGGGATGCACGAGGCCGTAGATGAACGAGTCGAGCAGTGCGCGCCACGCAGCCTCGATCACGTTGGTATCAACCCCGACAGTTGTCCAAACATTTTCGCCGTCGGTCGAATCGATTAGGACCCGCACCACTGCCCCCGTCGCGTCGCCGCCATCGAGCACCCGAACCTTGAAATCGGTTAGGTGAATGCGATCGAGCGCGGGATAACGACCGTTGAGCGCTCGTCGAACGGCAACATCAAGGGCATTAACTGGTCCGTTGCCTTCACCAATCGCGGCGACTCGTTCGCCATCGATAATCAGTTTGACGGTCGCCTCGACGGTGACCTCGGCTGCATCGAACGATTCTGCTGATGCTTCGCGGTGGTAACTCGAAACGCGATAGGTCTCAACCTCAAAAAAATCTTGGCTCCATCCAGCAGCGTGTCGCATCAACAACTCGAGGGACGCATCGGCCGCCTCGAACAGCCATCCGCGCGCCTCTAAGTTCTTGAGATCGTCGCTGAGAACTCCCGCGGCGCGATCGTCGAGGTCGATGTCGAATTCGGCCGCCTTCATGATCATCCCTGCTCGCCCGCCGAGGTCACTAACCAGCACCCGCGTGTGGTTACCCACCGCTGCGGGCTCAATGTGTTCGTAACTTGCGCCACCAGCGCGACCGAGCGCCGAGGTGTGCAGACCGCCTTTGTGAGCAAATGCCGAAATACCAACAAATGGATCGGCTGGATGCGGCGGCAAGTTGACAAGTTCAGACACATGGCGACTCACCAATGTCAGCCGATCCAAGCGACCCTCAGGCAAGGTTGCGATCCCAAGCTTGAGCGTGAGATCGGGGATGACCGTCATCAGATTGGCATTTCCGGTTCGCTCGCCATAGCCGTTCACGGTTCCCTGCACTTGGGTGGCTCCACCGAGCACCGCGGCGATTGAGTTCGCTACCGCACAACCTGAATCGTTTTGGGTATGGATACCGACCGAAACGCTACCGAAGTACTCAGAAATTTCCTGGGTGATGAGTTGCACCTCATGGGGCAACGACCCGCCATTGGTGTCACACAACACGAGACAATCGGCGCCATTGGACGCCGCTGCCTCAAGAATCCGAAGCGCAAATTCCGCGTTTGCTTTATACCCGTCAAAAAAATGCTCAGCGTCGAAAAAGACGCGGCGACCCGCGGCCTTGAGAAATGCCACCGATTCGCCGACCATGGCCACGCCCTCTTCAAGAGTGGTTTGCAACGCGTCGGTGACATGAAAATCCCAGCTCTTTCCGACGATACAAATTGTCGAAGTTTGAGCGTCAAGTAACGCCTGCAGCGTCGGATCAACATCGACTTTGCCCGCTGGGCGGCGAGTCGAACCAAAGGCAACCAATTCGGCTGTCGTGAGATTCAATTCCGAGGGCGCGCGTGAAAAAAACTGCGCGTCTTTCGGATTGGCTTGGGGGTACCCGCCTTCGATCCACCGAACGCCGAGCCAATCAAGTTGCTCGGCGACCCGAAGCTTGTCTTCAACGGTGAGCGAAATGCCCTCAAACTGCGCGCCATCGCGCAACGTCGTATCAAAGATGTCAACCGACTCTGGCAGCACCTGGGTACCGAGGAACCGCTCAGGTCCTAACGGCTCAGTTGACATAGGTAAGCCAGTCTTTATAGCGATCGACTTCGCCGTGAACGGCCTTGGCATATTCGTTGGCGATTGCCGTCGTCATTGGACCTGGACAAGGTATGGATCGATCATCGACCGAGTTCACCGCGCTCACCTCGGCCGCCGTGCCACACACGAACATCTCTTCGCAGACATACAGGTCGCTACGCGTCAAGTAGTCAAATCTGGTTTCGAAACCAAAGTCGCGAGCAATCGTCATTACTGAATCTTGCGTGAGACCTTCAAGGGCACCCGCGGCAATCGGTGGCGTTATGAGAACGCCATTGCGCGCAGCAAAGATGTTCTCGCCCGTGCATTCACTCACAAACCCTTGAGGACTCAGCATGATTGCTTCGTCATAACCTGCCTTGAGAGCTTCGACCTTTGCCAACGACGAGTTGACGTAGTTCCCGGTCGTCTTCGAAGCCGGCGGCATGGTGTTGTGGTCATGACGCGTCCAAGATGAAATCGTCATACGAACGCCTTTGCTCGCGGCATCGTCGCCGAGATACGCGCCCCACTTCCAACATGCAATCGCAACGTCGATCGTGCACGGCATGGTGTTAAGACCCATTTCGCCATATCCGTAATACGCGATTGGTCGGATATAACACGACGGCAATCCGGAAGCTCGAACCACAGTGATCGTTGCGTCGACGAGTTCCTCAACCGTGTACGGCAAATCCATACCCATGATCCGCGCTGAATTTTCAAGGCGCGCCATGTGTTCGGTCAAACGAAAAATGGCGGGTCCGTCAGCAGTCTCGTGCGCGCGAATTCCCTCAAAGACTCCCGTCCCATAATGCAAGGTATGAGTGAGGACATGAATCCTCGCGGCATCCCAGTCGACGAGTTCGCCGTTCATCCAGATCTTCTCGGTGGGGGTGATGGGCATTGCAGGGTCTCCTTAGTTGGAGTGAGAGGGTCAGAGTCGCTCGACGACAAGGTCGCCGATGGTCGAAGTGCTACCAATGAGAGTCGACGTATCCGCACACGCGGCACGAATGCGAGCAGCAGCTTCGCCTTCTCCCAAGAATTCAAGCATCATCGCCGCCGACAAGATCGCCGCGACGGGATTGGCCTTCTGTTGGCCCGCAATATCGGGCGCGGAGCCGTGCACCGGCTCAAACATTGAGGGTCCGGTCCGTGCCGGATTCAGATTGCCCGACGACGCCAGACCAATTCCGCCCGACACTGCACCGGCTAAATCGGTGAGGATGTCACCGAACAAATTATCGGTGACGATGACGTCATATTGCTGCGGGGACTGGACCATATAGATGCATGCGGCGTCAACGTGGTTATAACCAGTGTCAACATCGGGGAACGACGCCGCTACGTCAGCAAAAGTGCGTTGCCAGAGGTCACCCGAAAAGGTAAGCACGTTGGTTTTGTGCACCATGGTCACGTGCTTGCGTGGTCGGCTTCGCGCCAACTCGAAGGCGTACCGCACACACCGCTCCACGCCCATTCGGGTATTCACCGAACCTTGGGTGGCGATTTCGTGCGGAGTTCCTTTCCGGAGGAAGCCTCCTTCGCCGGCGTAGGTGCCTTCAGTGTTTTCGCGGATCACGACGAAATCGTGAGTGCCATCAGGTGCAAGAAAAGGCCGCTGGTTGATATAGAGGTCAAGATCAAAGCGCATCTTCAACAGCAATCCGCGTTCGATGATGCCGGGTGGCACACCCGGCGCGCCCACTGCTCCGAGCAACAATGCATCAAGCGAACGCCACTCCTCGACCGTCTCGTCGCTCAACACGACCCCATCGCGCAAATACCGCGCACCACCAAGGTCATAGTCGACCGTATCGAGCTCAACGCCCGCGGCTCGAATGACTTTCAGTGCCTCGGCGATCACCTCAATACCAATGCCATCACCGCCGATGACACCAACGCGATGAAGACCACCAGCACCCGCAGGTGAATTGGATTGGGTATTCACGACAGAAACTCTCCCTAGAACGAGAAAACCGCCCACCAAGGTGGACGGCCAGAAGCGCACACCACGACGTGGTGCGCGCTAGACAATGATGATTACGGGGGCGGTTACGAAGTCAAGCACTTTGCCTAGTGTGCTTTGGGGAGATGGTTTCGTCAACCGACGGCCCAATTTGGGCGGCCAAATCAGCGCTCATTGCCGAAATTGCCGGTGCCTGAAAGGACTGAAGTCAGGTCATCTCGCTACGATGTTCGGGTGCCACAGATCCACCAACTCTCCCAAGCTGCATTCGACCGCCTTTCCGCCGAACATCAACACCTCATAACCCATGGTCGAAACGACATCGCTCGCGTCATCCAAGCGGCCCGCGAGCTTGGCGACCTCAAGGAAAATGGTGACTACCACGCGGCCAAAGACGAGCAGGGCAAGATGGAGGCTCGGATCAGTCACCTTGCAGCGTTATTGCTCGACTGTGAAATAGTCGGAACGAATGCTTCTGGCATCGTCCAAGCCGGTTCAGTGGTACTCATCGTCTATGAAGACGACGAAGAGGAGCAGCGGTGCCTCATCGGCTCAATTGAAGAGCGACACGACGACGACGACGTGATCGTGGTCTCGCCCGGTTCTCCGCTCGGGGCTGCGCTGATCGGCAAAGCCGACGGTGACCGCGTGTCCTTTCAAGCCCCTGGAGGCGAACTCTGGGTCGAGATCGTCGGCGTTGAGGCTTGATCACTCCTCGTGATTGACCCACACCCACCAGACCCGCCAGGCCTCGCCGCGGGGCGTCCACTCAACCTTCCGGGCCGTGGAACCACGTTTATTCGAACCGCTGACGGACCCGAACATGCCCCGACGCTCATGCTGCTCCATGGCTGGACCGTGAATGCGGCGTTGAATTGGTTCGGCGCGTTCGAACCCCTCGCCCGCTCTTTCAATGTCATTGCACTCGATCACCGGGGGCACGGACGCGGCATCCGCACCTGGAGGCGGTTTCGACTCGAAGACTGCGCCGACGATGCGGTTGCCGTAGCTGATGCGCTTGGAATCAAAACATTTATTCCGGTCGGCTATTCGATGGGTGGACCAATCGCTCAACTGATCTGGCATCGACATCCGACACGAGTTGACGGACTGGTGATGTGTGCCACGAGTCGGAGTTTCGCTCGGGGAAGAAACAGCGGGCGCGCCGCAGCTTCGATGATGGGCCTCGCCTCGCTCATCGCGAGAGCTGCGCCGAAATCGGTCAAACGAAATGCAGCCGAGCGAATCGTCAATAACCGGTTCGATCAGTCAGACCTTGGGCGGTTTGCCCGCGATCAGGTGCTTCAAAATGACACACGAATGGTGGTTGAAGCCGGAACCGCACTTGCCGCGTTTACATCGCGGGACTGGATCGGAGGCGTGGATGTTCCAACCGCCGTCGTGGTCACCGAGCACGACACAGTCGTTCCGCCTCACCGGCAGCGTCGCTTGGCCAGCGCGATCCCCCAAGCTGCGGTATTCCCCATCGACGCCGATCACGGGGTTTGTGCCACCGACACGTCGGTGTTTATCCCTGCGCTCGTTAACGCGTGTCTCAACGTGGTCCAGCGTCACGGTGACCTCAGCTATCGGGTTAGCTGAGCGAAACCCCGATCCATACCGGAAGGTGAAGCACCTCGGCGAGCAAACCACTGCGCTCCGAGGCGGTATAGAGCTCGAGTGAGATGTCAGCGCCTGGCACAGCGACGACCTGAACGTCGACGGCCGCATCGACAAGGACTGCATGTACCGACGCGACCAGTCCGGCGTGGGTTCGATCAAGCCCAATTGCAACGCGAAGCAGGCCGGCCAGAATCCTGACCGATTCTTGATCTGATGGCAGTAGCGCCGCGAACTCCGGGTGCTTCGCCGAGGGTGCGCTTTTGCGGTGGTAACGAGCAACCAGCGCAACAATTTCGATCTCGTGATCAGTAAATCCGGCGAGCCGATCGGAATTTCTGATCACGTAATAACTGTGTTTGTGATGCTTACTGTGGGACACAAACAAGCCAACATTGGTCAGCAATGCTGCGGCCTCGAGCAATTCTCTGGCATCGTCACCAAGCCCGTGAAGCGCTGACAATTGGTCAAACAACGCGAGCGCGAGTTCGGAAACTTTATTCGCGTGTTCAGGCTCATCGTCCATGAGTGACGCGAGGCGCATCACGCTTGTCCGTCGCAGGTCATGCAAGTGGTGCAGCGCCGCGCCGCGCCGCCGCTGGAACGCGTCGAGGAGTGCCCCCTCCCGAAGCGCGTAGGCCGATACCACGATTTCGTCAACGCCGAATACCGCCATCGCCTCAGCCAAGATGATCGCTCCACCCAAGATGATGTCAGCACGACCCGCTTCTACTCCCGGGAGCTCAAGACGCGCCGCGTTCGTTGGTGCACCGGCCAACGCTTCGACTACCGATTCCACTTCGACCCGAGTGACCGTCGCGTTATTCAGCGTGCGCGGCGACGAACCCGTTCGCATCGCGCCAGCAACAGTTGCAATGGCTTCCACGGTCCCGGAACTTCCAACGCAGACGTCAAACCCCAATCGATCGATGTCGCGAGCCATCGGAGCGAGCACCGACTGAACGAACTTCCGACACGAATGAACTGCGCCGGGGTGCAACACCGCACTTTGGAAGAAACGTCGGGTCAGGCGAATCGCTCCCAATTTAAAGCTGCGTGCCTCAAGTGTTTCGCTCTGTTCCCCCACCAAAATTTCAGTGCTTCCTCCCCCAATATCGATGAGCAACATCCGTTTATCGATTATCGGAACGGCTTGCAGCACGCCGAGATAGATGAGTCGAGCCTCTTCAACCCCAGAAATCACTTCTACCGCGACGCCCGACTCAGTTCGAGCACGTGCGATGAATTCCTCGGCATTTTCAGCCTCGCGCACGGCGCTGGTCGCCACCGCACTAACTGGCGCTTTTGAAATCTCAGCTACTTGGCGAAAACGAGTCAGGGTCGCAATGCCGCGATCAATTGCATCGGCAGCGAGTTGCTTCATTTCACCGTCGCCGGAGCCGAGTCGCACGGCCTCCTTTTCGTCGGCAATGACTTCGAAGTGTCCATCATCATCGAATCGAGCAACGACCAAGTGAATCGAATTGGTGCCGATATCGATGGCGGCCAAATTCTCGTCCATGATGCGCTCAGCCTAGGGCGATCTCGTCAAGATGGATGCAATCCAGCAGCTCGTTCAATGTGCCGCGCCGCGGCCACGACCTCAGCGCCATAGCGCTTACCAGGACGACGAGTTGTACGTTCGATCGGACCCGAAACGCTCACTGCCGCAATGGGTGATCCGTTGCCGTCGAGTACTCCCGCACTAACCGAAGCCACCCCTGCTTCTCGTTCGCCAACACTTTCAATCCATCCATCGACATCAGCGGCGGGGATCAAATTGGCCGCGGTGAGCACCCGGCCGGCTGATCCGACCTCGAGTGGGAGTGACGCTCCCATTGCAACGATCGTCCGCAACCCGTGGGGTGATTCCAGGGCCGCGATACAGACCCGGCGATCACCATCTCGGATATAGAGTTGTACCGACTCGCCAGTCGCATCTCGCAAGGTGGTCAAAGCGGGCAAGGCGACGTTGGCCAGCGGGATCAATGCAGCCGCGGCTCGACCAATTGCGATTAGGCGAAGCCCGAGCGTGAAACGGCCCTCCTCGTCACGTCGAACGAGCCCATGAGCTTCGAGCGCTACGGCCAGGCGGTAGGTCGTTGCCCGGGACAAACCTGTGTCCGCTACTAGGTCATGGAGCGACCGCGGAGCACCTTCAAGTGCGCTCAGCACCGCCGCCGCCTTGTCAATGACTCCAACACCACTTACACTAAGTTCCATCAGCTGAGACTATCATCTCAGATAGTGAGACAGTGAATGAATCGAAAGGATTTCCATGACTGCCCCTAAAACGTTGAGCGAAAAAATCTGGGATGAACACTTGGTGCGTTCCGCTGATGGCGAACCTGACGTGTTGTACATCGACCTCCACCTAGTTCATGAAGTCACTTCGCCCCAAGCATTCGATGGCCTGCGCCTCGCGGGCCGCACCGTGCGACGCCCCGATCTGACGATCGCCACCGAGGACCACAACGTCCCAACCGCCGACATCGACCAACCCATCGAAGATCCCATCTCGCGCAAGCAGGTCGAAGTGCTGCGAGCGAACTGCGCCGAATTCGGAATCACCGAGTTCCCGATGGGTCACCCCGACCAAGGGATCGTCCACATCATCGGGCCCGAACAAGGTCTGACTCAACCTGGTATGACCATCGTCTGCGGCGACAGCCATACCTCAACCCACGGGGCGTTCGGCGCCCTCGCGTTTGGTATCGGCACGAGCGAGGTCGAACATGTCCTCGCAACTCAAACGTTGCCGCAAGCGCGGCCGGGCACCATGGCAGTCACGGTTGAGGGCGAGCTGCCGGTCGGCGTGACCGGAAAAGATTTGATCCTCGCCATCATCGGCCGCATCGGTACCGGGGGCGGTATCGGATCGATCATCGAGTACCGCGGATCAGCGATCCGGAACTTGTCGATGGAAGGTCGGATGACCGTATGCAACATGTCCATCGAGGCCGGTGCGAAGGCGGGTCTGATCGCGCCTGACGACATCACCTTTGAGTACCTCAAAGGTCGGGATCATGCTCCCACTGGCGAACAGTGGGAGCAAGCCGTGACCGCCTGGCGAGCCTTGGCTACCGATGCCGACGCCACGTTCGATAAAGAGGTCGTCATCGATGCATCGGCACTTGCACCGTTCGTGTCGTGGGGAACCAACCCAGCCCAGGTCATCGAAATCAGCGGGCTCGTCCCTGACCCAGCGGCATTTGCCGACCCGAGCGCCCGCGAGTCAGCTGCTCGTGCCCTCGACTACATGGGACTCACCGCCGGGACTCCGATGCGCGAGGTTCCGGTTGACACCGTATTCATCGGCTCATGCACCAACGGCCGGATCGAAGATCTCCGCGCCGCTGCCGAAGTCGCGCAAGGGCGCAAAGTCAGCGCCGGAATCCGAGCGATGATCGTCCCCGGATCGTTTCGGGTCAAGCAACAAGCCGAAGCTGAAGGACTCCACGAGATCTTTACTGCCGCCGGATTCGACTGGCGCGAGCCGGGTTGCTCCATGTGTCTTGCGATGAATCCGGACAAATTGCAGCCAGGCGAGCGGTCTGCTTCCACCAGCAACCGAAACTTCGAGGGGCGACAAGGCCGCGGTGGGCGCACCCATCTAGTTTCGCCGGCCGTAGCCGCGGCCACCGCAATCGCCGGCACCTTTGCGATGCCGGCCGATCTTCCCTGATCGAAACGCATACCAACCAATTCATTTGTTATTAACCGGAAGGAACCAGCATGGAACCCGTCAGCATCGTCACCGGCACCGCGGTGCCACTCGACCGATCCGATGTCGATACCGATCAAATCATCCCGAGCGACTGGCTCAAACGAGTTGAGCGCACCGGCTTTGGAGACGGTCTGTTTTCCGAATGGCGCGATGACAATGCCTTCGTGCTACACGATGACCATCACCACAGCGATCATTACAGTCGAGCAACAATCTTGGTGGCTGGTCACAACTTTGGAACAGGCTCGTCTCGTGAACACGCAGTTTGGGCGATCATGGACTACGGATTCCAAGCCGTCGTTTCGCCACGCTTTGCCGACATATTCCGAAATAACTGCACCAAAAACGGACTCATCCCGGTGCAGGTCGACGCCGAAGTTGGCGAGACGCTGCTGCGTGCCATCGAAGCCGATCCCACCTTGGTCATCACCATCGACGTCGCGCACCGCACGCTGTCGGCGCCAGCGATCGGCGTGGACGTGACGTTTCCGCTTGATGACGCGACCCAGGATCGGTTTTTGCGAGGGCTCGATGACATCGGCATCACGTTGGCGAACGAGCACCAAATCTCTTCGTTCGAGGAAAACCGGCAGACATGGAAGCCCACGACGGTTAGAACCTGACGGTTCGCATAGGCACCTACCGCCGCACTCCGGCGTTCACCGATTGGCAACTTCGCGACTGATTGTTGGTCAACGCGCGTTGACTGACACCGAGTTGTCGGTGTTAATCGAGTTCGGCAGCGTTTACTGACACGATGCCGTCAAGTTTCGTCATCGATTCGACGACTTCGGCCGGTACCGGTTGCGACGTCGTCAATACCTGCAAGGCAGACGCTCCCGATGGCGATTGGCCCACATGGATGTTCGCAATGTTGATGTCGACGGCAGCCAACGCGCCGCTGACCGCAGCAATCATTCCGGGTCGATCATCGTTGCGGACAATCAACATATATTTCGCTGGAGCGAGATCGACGGTGTGGTCATCGACCATCACGATGCGGGGCTCACCGCGCAATCCGACCAACGTACCGGCCAACGCATGAGCACCACCGCGAATCGTGATGAGGTTTACGTAGTCAAGTGCCGTGGTTGTAACTGTCTCGCGCACCTGCAAACCGCGCTCGGCAGCGAGCTGCGGAGCGTTCACATACGAAACCGGTTCGTCGCTAATGCGGCCGAAGTACCCCTTGAGTAATGACAGCGTCAGGATGCGGGTGTCGTAGCCGGCAATTTGACCCTGGTATTCGACATCAATGGTGGAGATACCACCACCGCTCAGAGAACCGAACAATGCGCCCAATCGTTCGGCCATTGCCAAGAACGGTCGAACTGTTTCAGATGCTTCCGCCGCACTGACATTGACGGCGAACGGCACGAACTCCCCAGCCAATGCAAGGCCAACCTGTTCAGCGATGGTGTCGCCGGCTTTGTCCTGCGCTTCATGGGTACTCGCCCCGAGGTGAGGCGTCACGACAACCGAGTCGAGTGCAAATAACGGTGACTCAGTCGTGGGCTCCTTGGTAAAGACATCAAGCGCAGCACCACCAACCTGGCCAGAACGAATCGCATCGGCGAGTGCGTCCTCATCGATGATTCCGCCTCGGCCCACGTTAATAATGCGAATTCCCGGCTTGGCTTTTGCCAGCAATTCGGCATTGACCATCCCAATAGTCTCCGGAGTTTTCACTACGTGAATCGTCACGAAGTCAGACGTTGCCATCAGGGTGTCAAGGTCAACAAGATCAACGTTCATTTGTCGCGCCCGATCGGCCGAGATGAACGGATCGAATGCAACCAGGCGCATTCCAAATGCCAAGGCCCGTTGCGCAACAAGTTTGCCAATGCGGCCAAGGCCGATAATGCCAAGCGTCTTGTCGCTCAGTTCAACACCGGTCCAACGCGACCGTTCCCATCGTCCAGCAACCAGTGCAGAATGAGCCTGCGGAACATTTCGAGCCTGGGCTAAGAGCAGAGCCATCGTATGTTCAGCGGCCGAGAGGACATTGGATTGCGGTGCGTTCACGACCATCACGCCACGAGCGGTCGCCGTTTCGACGTCGACATTATCGAGGCCGATTCCAGCACGCCCAACCACGACAAGGTCGACTCCGGCCGCGAGCAACTCGGCCGTCACCGTTGTGGCGGAACGGATGATCAGCGCGTGCGCACCGGGAATGACCTCAAGTAGCTGTTCGGGCGTGAGCCCGATTTGAACATCGACTTCATGGCCCGCGTCGCGCAAGCGCTCGAGCCCTCCGTCAGCAATGGGTTCGGTGACCAAGATGCGAGCCATGGCCTTCATCCTGACCGCTACGCCTGCTGAGCCGCCAACCGGAACGAATTACATCCTGCTGTGGCCCGAATCTGACTCAGCCCCCGGACAGTTTGAAACTCACGAAAAAGGCCAGGAGAGGAACGAGGATCATCGCGAGACCAAAAACCAGAACTGGCACAAGCCACGGTCGGCCGACCCGTTTGAGCGCCGCGTCATCACGCGTGTCGTCTAAGGGAATCAGGCCGAGCAGCTCACAGGCGCGCGACACGTCGAGGGCTAATACCGAGACCCCGACCCGCGATGGCGATGTCTCATCGAGCACCGCAGCGATCCCTCGTTCCACGAGGGATGTGGCTGATCGACTGGCATCAGCTTTGTCGTCAAACCATTCGATGACGACCATGTCGAGATTGTCTTGCGATTCGCCTTCCATGACAGCACCGCCAGTCAGAGATTGTCGATTGGAACCGGTTCAATGTCGTCGAATGGTTCGAACCCGAAGACCCGGGCAAAAAAGTACAGCTCAGCTTCGAGCGCTCGCTTGATGCTGGCCGCTTTGCGAAAACCGTGCTGCTCGCCGGGGAAGGTCAGATATGCCACCGGAAGTCCCTTTTCCCGCAAGGCGCTCACGATCATCTCGGACTGTGCAGGCGGGACAATGGCATCCTCGAGCCCTTGCAGCACGATGAGTGGGCAGGAAAATCCGTCTACGTGATCGATTGGCGAACGCGCAACGTAGCGATCACGTTGTGCGGGGTATGGCCCGACCAGCGAGTCGAGATACCGAGCTTCAAACTTATGGGTATCGCGAGCCAAGGCTTCTAGGTCAGCAACCCCGTACAGACTGGAACCCGCAGTGAAAACATCGTGAAACGCGAGCGCGCATAACGCCGTGAATCCACCCGCCGAGCCTCCGCGGATACCCATCTGGTTCGCGTTGACGCGCCCAGTTTCGGCCAGATACTTGGCAACGGCGATGCAATCGTCCACATCGGCTACCCCCCATTGCCCATTGAGCGCGTTTCGAAACTCACGACCAAAACCGGTACTGCCGCGATAATTCACATCGGCAACTGCGAACCCCCGTGAGGTCCAGAATTGAACTGCCAAATTGAGATTCGATCGCGCCGCCGAAGTAGGCCCACCATGGATCATCACCACTAACGGCGGAGAAGCCGCGTCCGGGCCCTTCGACTCAGGGTTGACCGGCGCATAAAACATCGCGTGAGTTCGATGGCCTGCTGTCGACTCGACCGTGATCGACTCGGGGATCGAAAACCATTCAGTACCGAATTGCAGCGCACGCGGGGGTCGGATCGACCCAACCATCGCTGCACTATGACGCGGAACATCCGCAATAGCGACCACTGGCTCATGAATCGGAGATCCGCCAATGAACACGATGCCATTGCCAAATGTTTGGACTGACGAGATAGCCGAAAATCCCGACTCGACCTCGGTCATCTGATGGCCGAGGTCGGCTTCGACGTCGAGAACGGCCAGATGATCAGTTCCTCCCGCGGCATACGCGATAGCGACGCGACCGTCAGGCAAAAACGCATAGCGACTCTGGGCAAACACCCATGCCGGAGTACCAATCTCGGCGCTTATGGGCACAATCGCGGTGGCCTCATCGGGCTTGTCGACTTCCACGCAATAGAGGTTCCACCAGTTCGATCGATCCGAAACAAACCACAAACCTCCGTCTCGATGCCACTCGGGTTGCGTGATCGATTCGGAAGGACCACCGGCGACTAGACGAAGGTTTGTGACCACACATTCGTCAACATTGCTCGCGAGGTCTGCAACCCACAGTTCGGTTGCATCCCATGGCATATCGGGATGGTTCCATTGCAACCAGCACACCGCTCGCCCATCGGGGCTCACTCGCGGTGCCGCGACAAAGTCAGGACCAGAGACGATGACGGAAACCGACCCACCCACCAGCGCATCAACGACGACAATGTCATTTCGAGGTTCGCCATCGCCGTGCCGTTCGCGAACCATCACCACCCAGCGTCCATCAGCAGTCAATGTTCCGTCGGCATAACGGTCGGCGAATTCTGCCCCATTTTCGGTGAGCATGATTGGCCAACCCAGCGTGCCGGGCTCCGGCGCTACGTCGGATTCAGGATCAGGTTCGACGCGGTAAAGCTGTTGATCATCACCATTGACGAAATACAACGAGTCATTGTGTATCCACCATGCACCACCGCCATATTCGTGCACCCGACTACGCGCCGAAAATCCCGGTGGTGTTAGTTCGACAGTTGGACCACCAGGTGTGTGGCGGACAATGACAACTCGGCCGCCGTCGTCGGGACGCGATTCTGACCACCAGACATCTGAGTCGCCGACCCGAACATCACTCAGCCCCACCGACCCCGAAACTATGAGGTCGGCGGTGATAGGCGTTGGCCACGAGCCGAAAGGCTGCTCGAGCGCCATCGTTCAAACCTCGGATGCAGCAACGAGTCGGTCGATGCGAGCGATGCCCTCGACGAGGTCATCATCACCCAGCGCAAATGAAAGCCGGGCGTAACCAGGAGCTCCGAAGGCCTCGCCAGGCACAATGGCGACTTTTGCTTGATCAAGAATCACCGCGGCAAGCTCGTTGGTGGAAGTCGGCCGCTCGCCCCCAAACGACCGGCCAAGCACTCCCTCGAATGAAGGAAACGCGTAGAACGCTCCTTGCGGCTCAAGGCAGGTCACCCCAGTAATGGTGTTGAGCATGGCGTGCATCAATTTCCGGCGGCGATCAAATGCCGAACGCATCATCACGACCGCATCGAGATCACCCGCGACCGCAGCAAGTGCCGCTCGCTGCGACACGTTTGCCACGTTCGATGTCGAATGTGACTGAAGATTCGTTGCTGCGTTGATCACGTCTGCGGGCCCAAGCATCCACCCGACGCGCCAACCGGTCATGGCATAGGTCTTGGCCACGCCATTGACCACAATGCATCGATCGGCAATGTCCGGGACCAGCGCCGGCATCGACGTGAACTGATTATCGCCATAGGTCAAATGTTCATAGATCTCGTCGGTGATAACCCAAAGCCCGTGATCGGCTGCCCATTGCCCGATCACCCGAACTTCAGCTTCTGGATACACCGCGCCAGTTGGGTTCGAGGGCGAAACGAATACCAATGCTTTGGTCTTTGGGGTCAACGCCGCTTCGAGTTGCTCGACCGATACTCGAAATCCGGTCGATTCATCAGTCGACAAAATCACCGCCACGCCATCGGCTAACGAAATTGATTCGGGGTACGTCGTCCAATAAGGCGCGGGCAACAGCACTTCATCGCCGGGATTCAAGATCGCAGCCAATGCATTGAAAATTGCTTGCTTTCCACCGTTGGTGACCAAGACCTGACTTGCCGGAATCTCATATCCCGAATCGCGCAGGGTTTTGGCCGCAATTGCTGCTCGCAGTTCGGGCAAGCCACCCGCGGGCGAATAACGATGGGCCGCCGGGTCTTGGCAGGCAAGGATCGCTGCCTCGACCACATGGCGTGGGGTCGCGAAGTCCGGTTCGCCGGCACCAAAGCCGATAACGGGTTCCCCCGCTGCTTTCAATGCCTTCGCTCGGGCGTCGACGGCCAAGGTCGCCGACTCAGTAATGGCGCCAACTCGACGGGAAATTCGGTCCACTGTCATGAAATCTCATTACCTCTTAGGTGCTGGGAGCAGCCCTGACGCTAGCGCCCCGCACGCAGGCCAGAGCACGAGTTTTCCTAAACGGGGCCAGCCGATCCAACCCGCTTTGCCCAAAATGAGGCAACCCTGATCAAGCGGCACGACGGCGTGGTGAAAGAAACTTTGGGACCGATTTCGTTTGCGTCGGGTAATCCGGCGATGATGGCCGAGATGAGCGAACCAATTCCAGCCATTTCGATCCCCCGAGACCTGCTTCCAGCCGACGGCCGTTTCGGATGCGGACCTTCCAAAGTCCGACCTGAGTCAGTCAACGCGCTGAATGCAGTCGCGACGACCTTATTAGGGACAAGTCATCGTCAGGCCACGGTGCAGTTCACTGTGAGCCAGCTTCGCAATGGCTTGGCCGAGATGTTGGCGTTACCCGATGGGTATGAGGTCATTCTCGGCAACGGCGGCTCAACATTGTTCTGGGATGTTGCAACTTTCGGACTCATTAACAGCCGCAGCCAGCACCTGAGCTTCGGCGAGTTTTCGTCGAAGTTTGCTACGGCCGCGAAAGCAGCACCTCACCTAGGCGATCCTGAGGTCATCGAATCGCCCGCAGGCACTCATCCCGAGTGCGTTGCCACCGACAACATCGACACCTACGCCCTCACGCAAAACGAAACCTCAACTGGCGTCTCGATGCCGTTGCACCGACCTGATGGCGCGGCTGAGGATGCGATCGTTGTCGTTGACGCGACTTCGGCAGCTGGCGGTTTGCGATTCGACCCCACTCAGATCGATGCCTATTACTTCGCACCACAAAAGTGTCTGGCATCTGACGGCGGATTGTGGCTCGCCGCGATCTCACCTCGGGCGGTCGAACGCATCGAGAGCATCGCTAGTAGCAATCGGTGGATTCCCGCATCGCTTGATCTCAAAATCGCGCTCGATAATTCTCGGAAAGACCAGACCTACAACACTCCGGCCCTTGCGACCATTTTTCTCGCGGTGCAGCAGGTCGAGTGGGTCAACAACAATGGCGGTCTCGAATGGGCCGCGTCGCGATGCGATCGCTCAGCTGAAATCATGTACTCGTGGGCCGATAAATCTGAGTACGCGACGCCGTTTGTCGGCAACGTCGACGAACGCAGCCACGTCGTAGCCACCATCGATCTCGCTGAACACATCGATGCCAATGTGGTATCGAAAGTACTTCGAAACAACGGCATCGTTGACACCGAGTCGTACCGAAAGCTTGGACGCAATCAACTTCGCATGGCGATGTTTCCGGCCATTGATTCATCTGACATCGAAGCGCTGACCGCTTGTATCGACCACGTTGTCGCTGCCTTAACTTGATCTGACTCGCGCCGCTCCGTTCTGACGGGCAGACTGTGAGCTCGCAAGTTCACACACGCCAACATCGGGGGAAGGCAATGTCAGCCAAGGCGGCCGAAAAAGCAGCGCTCACCGGACCGGGAGGCCCGTTTGAGGTCATTACTGCCGAGGTTGATGGCATCGAAATGTTGGTCTACCGCGACCGACTCCCCCACCTTCGAGCTGTCGCTGAACTTGCGGCAGCTCGTGGCGACGAGCGCCCGTTTTTGGTTTACGGATCCCAACGAATTGGGTTTTCCGAGTTCTTCCATCGCGCCAATCGAATCGCTGACTCGTTGCTGCATGACTTCGGCATTCAGTCGGGTGATCGAGTTGCCGTGTTGTCGGCCAATAATCCCGAGTGGTGCGAGACTTTTTGGGCCACAGTAAACATGGGTGCAATCTTGGTCGGCCTCAATGGCTGGTGGAAGGCCGATGAGGTCTTGTATGGGTTGCAGGACAGCGGTTCTCGAGTGCTCATCGCGGATCGCGGACGATTCGAACGAATCGCTCATGATCTCGATCAGCTCGATGCACTCGAAGCCGTGTTCCTTATTGACGCTGATCCGGCCGATTATGACAATCATCCCAAGCTGCATCGATTCGATGAGCTCCGAAGGTCTTCCGCTGGGTCGCCACAATCTGATTCCGTCGGATTCCCGTCGAACGCAATCGACGAGGGTGACGCTGCCGTCATCTTTTACACCAGCGGCACCACGGGGAGACCAAAGGGTGCAATCTCCAGCCACCGCAACATGATCGCCAACCTCCAAAACACCATTTACAACGGCGTCGCTTCAGCAATCTTGAGTACCGACGATCCGTCGACAACGGTCGCCCCACCGCAAACTGCCGCGCTGCTGACCTCGCCGTTGTTTCATGTTTCGGGCTGCCACTCAAGTCTCGTGGTTGGCACCTTGGGAGGCATCAAGTTAGTCATTCCCGAAGGTCGATTCGAGCCCGCAAAAGCCCTGCAACTCATCGCCGACGAATCCATCACTGTTTGGGCCACGGTGCCAACCATGGTGTGGCGCGTTTGTGAATTTCCCGACCGACACCAGTTCGACACCACTTCGGTCACGAGTGTCGCTTTCGGCGGTTCGCCTTCAGCTGACGAGCTCCAGCGGATGGTGCGCGAGACGTTCCCAAACGTTCGCAGCACCAGCAATGCCTATGGATTGACCGAATCGAGTTCGGTCGCCACCGTGATCAATGGTCAGGCAGCTATCGAGAAACCAACGTCAGTCGGGCCACCGGTTCCGGTGGTCAACATCAAAATTGTCGATGCCAATGGAATCGAGGTCGCGACCGGCGACACCGGCGAAGTGCTCATCAAAGGTCCGATCATCATGCCGGGATATTGGAATAAGCCTGAGGCAACTGCTGAGACAGTCATTGATGGTTGGCTCCACACCGGTGACATCGGGCGAGTCGACGAAGAAGGGTTCCTGTTCATCACCGATCGCGCCAAAGACATGATCATTCGCGGTGGCGAAAACATCTATTGCGTTGAGATCGAGCAGCGACTCGTCGAGAACCCCGCCATAGCCGACGCTGCCGTGTTCGGGATACCTCACAAGGAATTGGGTGAAGAAGTAAAAGCGGTCATTCAGATCGCGCCCGGACAAGAAATCTCCGAAGCACAAGTGAAGGAATGGGTCGCGGAAACGCTTGCCAACTTCAAGGTCCCGACGCAGGTCACGCTCACCAACGACAAACTCCCGCGAAATGCTTCAGGCAAGTTGCTCAAAAACGTCCTGCGGGGACAGGGCGAGGTGAGCTTCGCCGAAACCATGTGACCTCATGACGACGCCATCGCCCACCCGTCAATCAATCGGCGCGCCACGATGGTGGCGTAACCCCACCCGCGTGCTCGTTATCACCGCGCTCGCCATCACCGCGGCATGGTTAGCGGTTGCACTGCTGTGGCGGGATGCGCCCTTCGCCATGACGTTTGATGACTCGTTTTACTATTTCGGTATCGCTCGCAACATCGCCCACGGCCACGGCTCCACATTCGACGGAGTCAATTCAACCAACGGCTACCACCCCCTTTGGATGCTGATCGCGGTTGCGGTCTTTGCTTGCGGGCTCGACGGGACCAGCGCCGTTCGGGTCATGCTCAGCGTGCAAGTGTTGATGCTTGGCGCGGCACTGGTCACCCTTGCGCTAACAACAGGTCGAGCAATCTCCAATTGGCCTCGGATTTACTCGGCTGACGGTGACGGCAGCGCTATCACGACGATCACCATCCGGGCAATGGGCTGGTGCACGGCAATTGTGGCAGTTGCCTTCGCCCTCGCCGCGGGTAATCCATTCATCGTGAAGGTCTTTGCCAACGGCCTCGAATCAGGGGTGCTGGTCGCGCTTGATGCCGTACTTTTGGCACTTGCCGTTCGTCGCGGCACCTCGTGGCTATCGACTGACCGATCAACGAACCGGTGGGGGATCGGCCTTCTTTTGGCACTCATCGTTCTCGCCCGAACCGATTCGATCGTGTTGGTTGCCGCGCTGGGGCTTTGGACGATGGGCGAAGCACGCACCCTAGGCCGACGATCAATTCGGCCGTTGCTTGAAATCTTCGGACTCCCGATTGTCGCAACTGGGCTCTACCTCGTATCGAATCAACTCCTGTTCGGGTCGTGGCTCCAGATAAGCGGAGTGGTAAAACGCCAGCCGCTTTCACTCGCTCGAGTAGGCATCATGGTGGGCATCGTCGTCGTAGCTGGCATCATCGGGCGACGCGGTTACCGCCGAGTGCATACCGTCGGTATTCGAAACCCGAGATTCACACGGGTAAGCGCCTTCACCGCTGCCACCTCGTGGTACGCAGGATTTTGCATCGTGATCGTCGCGTACTACCAAGTGTTACAGGCACAGCAATGGCTCTGGTACTACTGCCCGCTCGCCCTCTACTGCCTCTTCGTCTTATTGGCGGCAGTCGCCGATTTTGTTGAATCAGCCGTGGTCGAAGCCCCAACCATGCAAGCACCATTTCGCGCCCTGGCTCCTATTGCGATAATCCTGTTGATCCCGCTAGTTGCCGCGATGGCTTTTGAAACTCGGACATTTACCGACCCGCAATTGCGATCAATTCTTCTCGCCAATCGCGACGCCGGTGAATGGATCGATCACCACCTACCGGATGACTTCGTTCTTGGATCATGGGATGCCGGAGTCGTTGGCTATTACGCCAATCGAACGGTGATCAACCTCGACGGCGTCGCGAATTCCAGTGACTATTTCGAGGCGGCCCGCCATGGGACAATCGGTCAGTTTCTCACCGACCGTGGCATCAACGGCTTAGTGAACCATGGCAATTTGGTCGACGGTGAAGACCCCGACATCCGCGCATTCATCAAATCAAACTTCGGTGCCGCGGTCGAGCAGCAGTCCACCGTGATCGAGAAGATCCCATTTCGCTTCAGTGGAAATCTCACCGGCGGCAGCGGGGCAACGAGCGGAACACGACCGATGGCGGTCTTCATCTATCGACTGCCCACATAAGGCGCGATCGACCCCTCCTCGCCTACGGTGACAACTGATCGTTCCTGCCCGTCCCGCCACCGGGCCGGCCAAATCGGAAATGAACCACACGTATGGATCCAACCGTCTATGCCATCCCCATGTATTTCGGAAGCATGGGGGTCGAACAAGCGCTGCTGCGCCGACGGGCCAAACGCCTTGGCGTCGCACCCGGGGATTCACCCGGTGACTATGAGTGGCGCGATACGGCCGCAAGCCTCACGATGGGGGTCGGCAGTTTGTTGGCTCCGCTCGTTGTCCCTCACATCTTGGGGCCGCTTACGCCCGGCAAAGGCCGATTTGGCAAGGTGCTCGTCGTTACCGCCGCGGCAGCGATGGCTACCACGGTCATCGCCGATCAACTCGCGCGCCTCAATCCGAGCACGATGACGAAGCCTTTAGATACGTCGCCGAGTTCAACCTCCGATTTCATCGAATCCCCCCGTACCTGTCGACGCCACCAAGTCGGACGAATCGCCCGCAAAGTCGCGAGCATCGGTGCGATCACTACCGTGGCAGCCACCGGCGTCGCCATCACCTCGGCCGTCACCGCTGGTATGTCGTCGCGGACATCAAAGCGCTTCGCGGGATCAAACGATGCAGTTGCACCGTCAGGCGCCGATCGGGCCGCGGGGCTCGCTACTCTCGCCGTCGCCACGCTGGGCTGGGATTTCATCTATTACTGGAATCATCGGTTCATGCACAGCAGTCGGTTCATGTGGGCAATCCACTCGGTTCATCACTCCAGCGAGCGTTACAACTTGTCAACCGCGCTGCGCCAGCCGGTCGCTGACGGACTCGGAATCTTTGCTCCTTACAGCGCGTTAACCCTTCTTGGTATTCGACCCGAAGTCATTACCCAAGCCCGCGCCATCAACTTGCTGTATCAGTATTGGATTCACACCGACCTCATTGACCGAATAGGACCATTCGAGTCGATACTCAATTCGCCGTCACATCATCGTGTGCATCACGGCGTCAACCCGCGTTACCTTGATCGAAATCACGGCAGCATCTTGATTCTTTGGGATCGGTTGTTCGGCACTTTTGAACGCGAGAACGAACCAGTGGTGTACGGCCTGACCACCAATATCGACACGTTCAACCCGGCTTTGGTCGCTACTCGCGAATATCGCGACATCGGGCGCGACATCAGCAGTTCACCGAGTTGGCGTCAACGTTTATCGTTCGTGCTACGCGGGCCCGGTTGGTCCTACGAACAGCACGCCGCGGCGTAGACCGCGTTAATCGCTCAGGAGCGAGCGGCCGCGAAACCTTGCTCAAGGTCAGCGATAATATCGTCCACGAGTTCGGTTCCTACTGAAAGACGAACCAAACCGGGCGCAACGCCAGTCGCGGCTTGCTCATCGGGCGTGAGTTGAGAATGTGTCGTGGTCGAAGGCTGGATGACCAGGCTTCGCACGTCACCGATGTTTGCGAGATGACTATGCAACACGAGTGCCTCAACAAATTTTTGGCCAGCTTCAGCGCCACCCTTGATGATGAACGCCGGAACTGACCCAGCGCCACGCCCCCCGCTGTATTTCATCGCCCGAGCGTTCCACGGTGAACTCGCTAACCCGGCGTACTGCACCGACTCGACCTGGGCATGACCATCAAGGTATTCGGCGACGGCTTGCGCATTCGAAACGTGGCGCTCCATGCGCAGGCTCAGCGTCTCGACACCCTGCAGCAACAAAAATGCATTGAACGGTGAAATAGCCGCACCAAGGTCGCGCAACAGTTGCACTCGGGCCTTGATGATGTAACTGCCTGGTCCCAAGGCGGGCCAGTAGGACAACCCGTGGTAACTCGCGTCGGGCTCGGTGAACATTGGGAACTTGTCATTGGCAGCAAAGTCGAAGGTTCCGCCATCGACGATCACTCCGCCGATGGAATTGCCATGGCCGCCAATAAATTTGGTGGCTGAATGCACAACAATGTCCGCCCCCCATTCGAGCGGACGAATCAAATATGGCGTTGCCACCGTGTTGTCGACGATGAGCGGTACACCACTATCGTGAGCAACCTTCGAAATACCCTCGAGGTCGACGACATCATTACGCGGGTTGCCGATCGTCTCGGCATAAAACGCCTTCGTGTTGGGCCGCACGGCGGCCCGCCAATCCTCAAGATTGTCAGGGTCATCGATGAACGTCGTCTCGATTCCCATACGCGGCAGCGTGTAATGCAACAGGTTGTAGGTGCCTCCGTAGAGCGCTGCTGACGCAACGATGTGACTTCCAGCTTCAGCCAAGTTCATGATGGCGAAGGTTTCAGCGGTCTGACCACTAGCCACGGCAAGCGCGCCGGGCAGGCCAACTGCGGTGGTGATCCCGCCTTCAAGACTCGAGATCCGAGCTTCAAGCACTGCTTGAGTCGGGTTCATGATCCGGGTGTAAATGTTGCCGATTTCAGACAGGGAAAAAAGAGCCGATGCGTGAGCAGTGTCACGGAACTCATACGCGGTGGTCTGATAGATCGGTGTCGCGCGTGCACCAGTTGCAGAATCAGCCTCAGCTCCAGCATGGATCTGTCGAGTTTCAAAGCCCCAAGTGGAATCGTTCGCCATGATGTTGTCCCCTTTATCGAAATGGAGAGAGTTCGGAATAACCGAAGCCTCGTGATTACTGCATGACTAAGCGCTTGTTAATTAGCCTTGACCACCGGATGCGTCGCTGACCTTCGTTTTGCCTTGGCTGATCCACGGCATCATTGCCCGGAGTTTTCCGCCGACCTGCTCAATAGGGTGTTCCTTACCCTTCGCTTCGAGGGCCATGAAGTTCGGCCGACCGGCCTCGCTCTCTGCGACCCACTCATCGGCGAATTGTCCCGACTGGATCTCGCTCAAAATCTTGCGCATCTCGGCGCGGGTGTCTTCGTTGATGATGCGCGGCCCGCGGGTTAGATCGCCATACTCGGCCGTATCGGAGATGCTGTATCGCATACCCGCTACGCCTTCTTCATACATCAAGTCAACAATCAATTTGAGTTCATGAAGGCACTCGAAATACGCGATCTCCGGCTGGTAGCCGGCATCAACGAGCGTTTGGAACCCTGCTTGCACCAATGCGGTGGTCCCACCGCACAGCACAACCTGCTCACCGAACAAGTCGGTTTCGGTCTCTTCGGTAAAGGTCGTTTCGATGACACCGGCGCGCGCACCACCAATCGCATCGGCGTAGGCCAATCCCAACCCAAGCGCAGTGGATGTGGCGTCCTGTTCGACGGCAACCAAGCACGGCACTCCGCCACCCTCTTCGTAGGTTCGACGCACCAAGTGGCCTGGGCCCTTCGGTGCAACCATCACCACATCAACACCGGCAGGCGGGACGATGCGCCCGAACCGGATGTTGAAACCATGGGCGAAAAACAATGCGTCACCAGAAACGAGATTTGGTTCGATCTCGGCTTCGTAGGTCGCCTTTTGCTCGGTGTCGGGGGCCAAAATCATGATCAGGTCGGCATAGGCCGATGCATCAGCGATGCTCAATACCCGCAAGCCTTCAGATTCGGCTTTCGCTTTTGAATTTGAACCCGCTCGCAGACCAATGACCACATCGACGCCCGAATCTTTCAGGTTCAGCGCGTGAGCATGGCCTTGGGATCCGTAGCCAATGATGGCCACCTTCCGGTCGGCGATCAGCGATCGATCGGCGTCTTTTTCGTAATACACATTGGCGGCCATAACAGGCTCCTGGGTTCGTTGAGCGAAGATGATTCAGAAATGCAGGCTGGTGGTACTTCAGGGATTGTTTTCGATGAGTTTCGTTAGAGCAACTCGACCAGTGCGCTGAAGCGCAGAGAAGCCAAATGGGCGCATGCGTTCTTCGAACTCATCGATTTTGGTCGGCGTCGCATCAAGACTGACCGTCAGTTCATCCGGACCGACGGCGAGAATACGACCCTCGAACGTTTCGACCAACTCGATAACCTCGTTTTGCCTCGAAGTTGGCACTAGCACCGTGGCGAGCAGCAACTCACGTTGGATCGAATCAGCCGGTGCCAATTCGGTGATTTTCACCACATTGATCAATTTGTCGAGTTGTTTAACGATCTGATCAAGGGGCGCCGATTCGATATCGACTACTGCAGTAATCCGGCTGAAGCGCTCGTCATCGGTCGGTGCCACGGCGAGCGATACGATGTTGAATCCCCGTCGAGCAAACAATCCCGAAACTCGGGTCAGGACGCCGGGCTTATTTTCGACCAGCACCGTCAAGATATGTTCCTTCGGCGGAGCCACGATCAACTTCCTCCCATGCCGTGGGCCGGATCAACCACAATCTCTGAATTACTGAGACCCGACGGCACCATCGGGTAGACCTTTTCGCGGGCATCGGTGCGGAAGTCAATGACGACCGGTCGGTCATCGATTTCATTGGCTCGCTGAATAGCCGGCAGCACATCTTCAGGCGATTCAACCCGCATACCGACACATCCCATTGCCTCGGCCCACATTTTGTAATCGGGAAGATCGGGTGAGAGAAAAACCTCGGAATAGCGCTCCTCGTAAAACATCTCCTGCCACTGCCGCACCATGCCGAGATACGCATTATTCAAGATTGCGATCTTGACCGGTATACGTTCACTGGCTGCAGTCACGAGTTCTTGGGCAGTCATCTGGAAGCACCCGTCGCCATCAATGGCCCACACCATGCGATCGGGACGACCAACCTTGGCGCCAATCGCCGCTGGCACCGAAAAACCCATAGTCCCGAGGCCGCCGGAGTTCACCCAGGTATAAGGATGATTGAACTTCCAGTGCTGACTGGTCCACATCTGATGCTGACCAACCCCGGAAGCCACGATGCAGTCATCTGGAGTGTTGTCGCGCAGCGTCTCAAGGACGTATTGCGGTTTGAGCATCTCGCCCGGTTCGCTCATCTCATAGGTCAGTGGATACGTCGATTGCCACTTACTAATCGTAGTTTTCCACGCAGTGCGATCTGGTTGACCTGAAGGACCTCCGAGTTCGCCAATGGCAACAATGAGTTCCTCGATAACCAATCGGCAATCGCCGGCGATCCCTGCATCAGGCCGGCGCACTTTGCCAATCTCAGCAGGGTCAATATCGACATGGATGATTTTCGCATGGGGAGCAAAGGCATCAACCTTGCCCGTCACTCGATCGTCGAAACGACTGCCCAACGCGATCAACAAATCAGCTTCTTGCATCGAGGTCACGGCGGTGAAATTGCCATGCATTCCCGGCATCCCCAAGCAAAGCGGGTGATCATCGGGGAATGCCCCACGGGCCATCAAGGTGGTCACCACATGCATGTCACACAATTCGGCAAGTGCCCGTAATGCTTCAGCTGCACGGGCTTTCAAAATGCCACCGCCGGCATAGATCACGGGTCGCTCAGCGGCCAACATGAGTTCAGCTGCTCGACGAATCATCGCGGGATCGCCCGTCGTCACCGGGTGATAACCAGGCAAATCAACTGATTCAGGCCAATACCAATCCATGGCTGATCGCGGATTTTTTGGATCGACAATGTCTTTGGGGATATCGACCAAAACCGGTCCAGGCCGACCCGTAGTGGCGATGTGGAACGCCTCGCGAATTGCTTGCGGAATGTCCTGCGCTTCTGTGACTAAGAAATTGTGCTTGGTGATACCCATGGTGATGCCCGTGATATCGGCTTCTTGAAATGCATCGGTACCAAGCGCTGAAGTCGGGACTTGACCGGTGATCACGACCATCGGGATCGAATCCATATACGCATCGGCCAGCGGCGTGACGATGTTGGTCGCACCCGGACCGCTGGTCACCATTGCGACACCCGGTCGCCCAGTTGCGTGCGCGTAACCCTCGGCCATGTGACCAGCGCCCTGTTCGTGGCGCACAAGTACGTGGCGAATTGGTGAATCGATGATCGGGTCGTATACCGGCAAGATGGCGCCACCGGGCAAGCCGAAAATCGTTTCGACGCCTTCCATCTCAAGGCTCTTGATGAGGGCTTGACCGCCATCGAGTTTCATCGTTGCTTCCTTCGGAATCATTCGGTAAATGCAATCGACCTCCCGCTGGGGAGGTCGAGGTTGCGCACGCCGCGGATTAAGGCAGGCGTGCGCTAGGTAACTACTACCGGAGGTGTCGGCATGGTGCGGTTCACAGCGACAAGCCTCCCACCTCGCACTCCGATGAGCAACCTGAGCGCAAGGACCTCGATTTGGTGACTGATTCAGCTGGATTCAGGCCTCGGTGATCGCCCCTCGTTCGGCCCCTTGAGCAAGAGCAGCGTATTTTGCCAAGACGCCAGTGGTATGACGCGGCTCAGGCAGTTTCCAGTTGGCCAGGCGGCGTTCGAGTTCGGCTTCATCGACCATCAAATCAATGGTGTGGCTAACCACATCGATCACGATGCGATCACCCTCGGCGACGAGGGCGATCGGTCCGCCCGAGACTGCTTCCGGGGCGACGTGGCCGATACAAAAACCGTGAGTGCCTCCTGAGAATCGGCCGTCAGTGATCAGTGCCGAATCGCCGCCGCGACCGGCGCCCTTCATTGCCCCGGTGACTGCCAACATCTCGCGCATTCCCGGGCCACCCTTGGGCCCTTCATAGCGAATCACGACGACGTCGCCGGCGTTGATGCGCCCAGCGAGAATCGCTTCCATGGCCGATTCTTCGCCTTCGAATACCCGCGCTGGACCTTCGAATTCATGAAAATCGATGCCCGCAACCTTGACCACTGAGCCCTTCGGTGCCAGCGAACCGGTGAGCACGGCAATCCCGCCGACTTCATGAATCGGGTCGCTCACCGGATGGATGACTGATCCATCGGGAGCAGGTGGCGCAATCTCCGCCAGATTTTCGGCCACGGTCCGACCGGTGACGGTCAAACAGTCGCCATGGAGCAATCCAGCATCAAGGAGTTCCTTCATGACGACCGGAATGCCACCAATGCGATCGACATCACTCATGTGGTACTTGCCGGCGGGCTTGGTATCAGCAATGTGAGGAACGCGTTTAGCAATCCGATTGAAGTCTTCGAGTTGCAGGTCGACTCGGGCTTCATTCGCTATTGCCAACAAGTGCAGCACCGCATTTGTCGAGCCGCCAAGCGCCATGACGACTGAAATGGCGTTCTCGAATGCTTCCTTCGTCATGATCTGACGCGGGCGCAGGTCAATTTCGAGCAAATGCAGCACTGCTTGCCCGCTGGCATACGCGAAGTCGTCACGGCGACGATCTACTGCGGGAGCCGAGGCAGACCCTGGCAGTGACATGCCAAGTGCTTCGCCCACTGACGCCATCGTGTTGGCAGTGAACATGCCGGCGCAGGATCCCTCGGTCGGACACGCCGCCATTTCGATTTCGCCTAATTCGTTTTCGGTGATCGTGCCCGCCGCACAGGCGCCGACCGCTTCGAACACACTCACGATGTCCAGCGCGACGCCATTACGTTGACCCGGGAGTATTGAACCGCCATACAAAAAAACCGCCGGCAAGTTCAAACGGGCTGAGGCCATCAACATCCCGGGCAGGGACTTGTCACAGCCAGCAAAGGTCACCAAACCGTCGAATCGCTCAGCATGCATAACCGTCTCAACCGAATCTGCAATCACTTCACGGCTCACGAGCGAGGCCCGCATTCCTTCGTGACCCATTGAGATGCCGTCGCTGACTGCGATGGTGTTGAACTCGAATGGGAAGCCCCCGGCGTCGCGAACACCTTCCTTGGCCCGCTTTGCCAGTCGATCAAGCGGAAGGTTGCACGGCGTCACTTCATTCCACGATGACGCGACTCCGATTTGGGACTTGCCCCAATCGTCGTCGGTCATACCGACCGCCCGAAGCATTGCTCGAGCAGGCGCGCGCTCAAATCCATCAGTCACTTCGTAGGACCGTGGTTTCATTCGGTGATCGCTTGGGCTGTAATCCATAGTCTTAGAGGTTACGCCGTTTCATCCCAATGAGGTTCGGTTAGACCTGTGCGATCACTTCGGCGCCATATCGGGCCAGCGATTCGGCTGTGTCTTTCCAGAAGAGGAAGGACGGAACAATCACCCGATCAACCCCAAGGTCCGCCAAAGCAGCTAACTCCTCGAGCGCGCTCGAGCCAAACGCCCCATTGCCGCCGGTGGACATCTCGATCAGGTCTGGATCCCGTCCCGCCTCGACCGCCGAAACTCGAACGAGTTCGAACAATTCGCGCAGACGCTCATGACTGCCCTCAGCCGGGAAGAAACCGTCACCCAGTCGACCGGCTCGCCGGGCCGCCACTTCGGTATGACCGCCCACATGAACCGGGATCGTGCCATTGACGGGTTGGGGCCGCGAAATGCAATTTTCGAATGAATAAAACTCGCTGTCGTGTGAAGCCTGTTCTTCGCTCCACAACGCTCGCAATACCTCGACCGCATCGTCAGTGCGACGGCCTCGTTCGTTAAACGGAACCCCAAGCGCGGCGAACTCCTCGGCCAGCCAGCCCGAACCGATTCCGAACAACACGCGGCCCCCAGAAAGATGATCAAGGGTTGCAAGTTCCTTAGCCAGCACCAACGGATTTCGCTGCGGAAGAATCATCACGCCGGTTCCGAGCTTGATCGTTGTTGTCGCCGACGCAAGAAATGCCAGCCACGTCAGCGGGTCAGGAATAGGCGAGGATTCTGGTCCTGGCATTCGCCCGGACTGATCGTAGGGATAACTCGATTCATAACCGGCCGGCACCACAACATGTTCGACCGTCCACATTGATTCGAACCCAGCAGCTTCTGCATGTTGCGCGAATTCCAACGCCAAACTTGGTTCAGCGAACGGTCCGACATTGGCAAATGAGATTCCGAACTTCATGATGCAGACTGTTCGCTAGTCACGAGAGAACAGATGTACCCAGCACGGGGATCAGGACGGCCACCGAGTAGTTCAAGATAGACCGCGCTGACCGCGTCGGTTCCCTGTGCGTGCTGAAATGCAATCCAGCCATCGGTCCACTCGAGGTAACCAACCCAAGCTTGGGACAAGCGATCGTTCAACTCCTCGCGTCCCCAATCTTTGTTTCGCTTCGAAATCTGACTGGGAGCGAAAAAGAACGCGGGTGTCGGGCCCGGCAAGTCGTCAGTTACTGGTTCAGCTTGATGATCCCAATGGGTTCCGCCAACCATCATGGAATGGGCCAATTCTTGGCCGAACCGGCGATGGACCGCGCCAAGCACGTCCCGGTTGCCCGCCACATCGACATACACCGCGGGACTTACGACGAGTTGGTCGATCGCGTCATAGGTGCACACCTCGTCATAAACCCCGAGCGATTCGACGAACGCGACATTCGCCGTTGACGTCAAACCAATAACTCGCGCACCACGACGGTGTCCGAGATAGGCCACGCCAATTGAAGTCTTGCTCGACGCGCTCGAAACGATAACGGTGTCACTGCCGAAACCTTCGTTGTCCACCAAGTAGTCGTCAACGAGAAATGAGGTAAAGAACAGCGGGTACAACAACATCTGAGCGTCTTCGCGATCGGCTCGGTAAATGGGATCCGATGCACTGCGCACATAGCTGCTGTAAGCCGAGGCCATTTCCGCACGATGGGGCGCCACGTCAAACACGCTGTAACTGTCGGCACGGCCGACCGTGATGACGAGCTCAGACCCCATTGGGAAATACCCGAATAGCCGTTCGCCGATTGCCACATCCGGCGAGTTGGTCTCAACGACTTCACCAAAAGCCCAAACCGGGATCCGACCCCATGGCGCGCCGTCGGCATCTTCGGGCGGACCAGCGGGAAAGAAGTCCCAATAACGCATTGCTTCGCCATAGACGGCATAGGTGATGTTGTTGGTCGACAGGGCAAAGTGATCAATCCGGATTCGAGCTTGGTCGGCCTGCAGTTGATCGGCATCCGATCCATCTACTCGGATGCGGTTGAGTTCGCTACGTTGCACTTCAAGATTCATGCCATTCCCCCACTGGGTTCAGTTGATCGTCGAACGCTAAACCGCCACGCGAGGAATTGGCAATCCTCATGACAAAATCTCGTGGCTCTGCGACGCGGCACTGACTGGCCGCCGTCGATTCGCCCGTTAGAACTGGGTCGAGCAGTGCGGTGCGAGTCCTTCGGGTGAGCCAAAGAACAGGTCAGCGTTCCGCAGAATTTCTGGTGATCGACCGACTAGACGTCCTGACCGCGCCAAGGTCGACGCACGAAATCCGCCGAGGTAAAGCGAGGAAAGCTCAGTCATCCCCATCGCCAAATCGGCAGATTCGTTCGTCCTGGTCACCTCGGCCCCTGAAGGCCCACCGGTGATGCGATAGGTGCCGGAGTTCGCTGGCAGGAACGGATCGTCGACCGCCACGCTGAAGGTGTCATCGGTCGCGTATCGCCGCGACGACAACGCGGAGATCGGATCAATCAATCGAGCCCACAGATAATCGTTCTCCGAGGCCACCGACACCGCCCGCCAATCGGCGAAGCGATGGCGCAACGGGTCATCGACCGCGACCACTGCGTGGACCGAATCCACTAAGTCGATATCGAGCAGGTAGCGCCAAAGGGCCGCGGCCACTTCAGAGTCAGCGGCGACGAGGTCCCGCACCGTCAAAACCGACGGAGCAGGTGGATCACCCCGTTTCACCTGATAGATCGCATAGCCACCCGGCTGACCTAATTGCGGCTCACAGGCCACCACGAATTGTTCCCCGCCTCCGCGCCACGTCTCGACTTCGCCAAAAATATGGGGCCACCATGAATCAGGTCGGGTGATCTCGCCGGGTCGAGTCTTAATCGCGGCCGCGAACAATGCCGGCGCGAGTTCAATCGCCTCAGCCCGGTTCAACAAACGCATGGGAAGGTCAGGGCGAATCGACCCGGAAAACGCCGAACGATGACATTGGATTTCGATCCCGTGGCACAAACTCGCGATGCCGTAACCAAACCGACGATAAATCGTGGCTTCTGACGCGGTAAGCACGGCAACGGCCTCACCCCGCTCGGCGATCTCGCGAAGGTGCCGCTCGACCAACATGGTCAATATGCCGCGGCGGCGATGGGTGGGCAACACGCCAACCGCAGTCACACCCGCAGCCGCCACAACTTGTTGGCCCGGCAACGTGAGCGAAATGCCGTAATCGCCCACGACACCGCACATCTGAGTGCCGTCAAAGGCACCGAACATTCGGCCCCAATCGGTGGTCAATGTCACTTGGTGACGGTTTGCATCTGACGCTGCTTCGGAAAACGCTGCGCAATCGACGTCGAAACTCTCATCGGCGTCACTTGCGGTGAGCCTTCGGATTGCGATGCTCATCGAAACCTCCGTCGGGGACGAGGTGGCCTAGTTGCCACATTTCGTTGCGAAATACGTGTTGATTCGATCTTGCGCACCTTCGACGTCGGCGGTGGTCAAACCGGCGGTCACTCGATCAAGTTTGGCGAGATCATCGGCACTGCGCTTTTCAACTCCGGTCCCGAAATCCAATCCGGCGAGAACCTCGACATAGCGAGAATAGGCATTGACGACGATCTCAGCGTCTTGGTTGATTTCGGGAGGAACCGTAGCCCGCACGGTCTCCACATCGTGACGAAACGCTTCGATCTCGGCTTGGTTCGCGTTGCTTTGTAGCGCAATTGGCGCAACAACAAGGGCGGAGAAAGCCTCGGCGGCCGCTAGGCAATCAGCCCCGAGTCCACCATCGGCGCCTTCAGGTGACGAGGTGGGCGTGATCTTCGGTTCAGCGCTGGACGCAACACTCGTCGTGCTTGGCGCGTTCGCGCTTTCCGGATTCGACGACGTCGCACAGCCACTTGTCGACCCAACCAACAGACCAAGTGTGGCTAGCACTTCGATCACCAGAACCCAGCGATTCGAGACCCGGGTGTTGCAGTCGATCATCAACGCTCCTCATTGGAACCAATCGCGACGGTCGCAAGCAGCGAACCTATTACAACGCGTTCGCCCCGAAAAGGGTGTCCTGAAATCAGCTGCCAGCTTCGGTCCGACGCTGATTCAGCAACGCGGTCACCGCCTTGCCGTCGGCTTTTCCTTGCGATGATCGCATGACCTGTCCGACAAAAAATCCAGTGAGCTTGCCCCGTTTGGCATCGTCGCCAGCGACAAATTCACCCCATTCGGTGGCATTGGCGGCGATTGCTTCATCAACGATGGATTCGAGATACGCCGAGTCCATCGCTTCAAACCCGCGCTCCTTTGCAATTGCCTCGGGCGATTCACCCGTCTCGACCATCTCGGTCAAGACCTGTTTCGCTTGCGTCGCCGTCAGTGCGCCCGTGACTTCGAGCTCCACCAGCTTCGCGAATTGCGTGACGTCAACGTCGGCCGCGGTCGCACCGGTCAAGTTGTGTTCGATGTGGGTCATCGCACGACCGGGGTCAGCGCCAGCCTCAATCGCCGCGAGTGCAAAGCCGTCGAAGTCGCGCTCAACGTGGAGCGCGACTTCGGCTGGAGTTAGGCCGGCCGCGGCAGCTAACCGCACTCGTCGTTCAGCGGGCAACATCGGCAGTTCGCTGCGGATCGACTCGATCCATTCCGCTGAAGGATCGAGGACAACGAGGTCTGGCTCCAGAAAATACCGATAATCCTCCGCACCTTCTTTGGACCGACCCGCCCTGGTCCGTCCGTGTTCTTCGTCCCAATGGCGAGTCTCTTGGTGGACTCGCTCACCGGATTCGATCACGTCTACCTGTCGCCGAGCTTCATAATCAATGGCACGAACGAGTGACCGAAGTGAATTGACATTCTTTACTTCGCATCGCGTTCCCAGTTCAGACTCGCCGACCAGACGAACTGACACATTCGCGTCGACTCGCATCGAGCCCTCTTCCATCTTGCCGTCCGATGCTCCGATCGCAACGAGAATCGCCCGCAGCTCGCTGACATACGCGCGAGCTTGTTCCGGGGATGTGAGGTCCGGTCGGCCAACAATTTCAATCAGCGGCACGCCAGCACGGTTGTAATCAACAAGTGACGAATCGGCACCGTGAATTCGACCATCCCCTCCCTGGTGAGTCGACTTTCCCGTGTCCTCTTCGAGGTGAGCCCGTTCGATGCCGGCGCGCTGGCCATCGGGCAGTTCCAGATAGCCATCGAGGTTGAGTGGCTCATCAAACTGGCTGATCTGGTAGTCCTTCGGCATGTCCGGGTAAAAATAATTTTTCCGCGCAAACGTTGACCGGGCCACGGTGCAATTCAGCGCTAGCCCGACGCGAATACCTAACTCGACCGCTCGATGATTCACCACTGGCAACGAACCCGGCAGTCCCAGCGTCACCGGATCGATGTTGGTATTTGGTTCGCCACCAAACACGTTGGGCGCACCGCTGAACATTTTCGTCGCTGTGGCCAATTCGGCATGAACCTCGAGCCCAATGACGAGTTCCCAATCTGCGCCTGTGGTTGGACTCGTAATGATCAACGGTTCACCCATCACATGGCCTTTCCGGTAGTCGCCGTTCGCGGCGCGGCGGCTTCGAGCACCGCGGCCGCCCGTAACATGGGAACTTCACCTAACGCCGGCGCCATGATTTGCACGCCGATCGGCATCACGTCATCGCCAAGCCCGAACGGAACTGAAATCGCCGCATCTCCAGCCAAATTGGTCGGGATGGTGCACGTGTCGTTGAGATACATGCTCAGTGGATCAGCGGTCTTGTCGCCGAATCGAAATGCGGTCGTCGGCGATGTGGGCGACAACAACAAGTCAAACGTTTCATAGGCGGCCGCGAAATCGCGGATGATCAACGTTCGTACCTTCAGCGCCTTGCCGTAATAGGCGTCGTAATAGCCCGCCGAAAGCGCGTAGGTACCGAGCATGATCCGTCGCTTTACCTCGGCACCGAACCCCGCGGTGCGCGTTGCCACCATCATTTCCGACGTGGTCGGCGCATCAACGCGCAATCCGTAACGGACACCGTCATAACGGGCCAAGTTGCTTGATGCTTCAGCTGGTGCAATCAGGTAGTAGGCCGACAAACCAAAGTTGATTGCGGGAACCGACGCTTCACCCACGATTGCACCCGCAGCCTCCAGCGCTTCTGCCGCGGCTCGGACTCTCGCTGCCACATCAGGAGCGATTCCCTCGCCCATCAATTCAGTCACCAAACCGATGCGCAAGCCCGCCACGCCTCGGTCGATCACGGCCGAATACGACGGCAGATCCTCGGGGATCGACGTCGAATCCATTGGATCATGGCCTGCGATGACGTCAAGCAACAACGCCGAATCAGCAACCGTGGTTGCAAACGGTCCGACTTGGTCGAGCGAAGATGCAAACGCAATGAGGCCGTAACGCGAAACCAATCCATAGGTCGGTTTCAACCCGACGACCCCACAGAGCGCCGCTGGCTGACGGATCGAGCCACCGGTATCAGATCCGAGAGAGATCGGCGCGAAGCCAGCCGCGACCGCCGCCGCGCTGCCACCAGAAGAGCCCCCAGGCACGCGAGTCAAATCATGAGGATTTCGAGTTGGGCCGAAAGCGGAGTTCTCAGTAGAACTGCCCATCGCGAATTCATCGAGGTTGGTCTTACCAACCGCAATCGCACCGGCAGCCGCGAGTCGTTGGACGACCGTGGCGTCATAGGGTGGAAGCCAACCCTCAAGAATCCGCGACGAACAGGTCGTCGGGATGCCGCGGGTGCAGAGATTATCCTTCAGTGCAATCGGAACTCCGGCGAGCGGCCCGGGGTCTATGCCAGCCGCGACTTGACGATCGATTTCATCGGCGTGTGCACGAGCTTGGTCGGCCAACACCACATTGAACGCGTGTACATCGCTTTCGCCAGCGTCAATTGATGCCAAGTGTGCATCGATCACCGCCCTTGCACTCAGTTGGCCAGTACGAATGCCCGCGGCGATCTCCGTCGCGGTTCCCATGGGAGGCTTTGCCGCACGCGAGCCAGCGAGCGAGGATTCAGCATCGTCGGCGCCGCTCATTGTTCATCTCCCAGAATGGCAGGAACCCGAAAGCGCCCATCTTCGACCGAAGGTGCTTGGGCCAAAACCTCGGACCGATCCAAGGTCTCGCCGACGACGTCAGGACGCAATACATTCGACAATGGGTAGGGATGGGCCGTGGGAGCGACTCCGGTCACATCAAGCGCCTCAACATCGGCGGCATGGGCAAGAACCGCAGCAAGCTGACTGGTGTACTCGTCGAGTTCAACGTCGGTAACCGCGAGTTTGGCCAAATAGGCGATGTGGGCCACATCATCACGAGTAATGCGTTCAGACATAGCGCCCATCGTAGATGCGTTGGCGGGTAGAACTTTCCGCTGGTAGGTAAGGCAGACTTGGTTTCGTCATTCCGGCATCAATGCCCGACGATGATCGCAAGCTGCCACCTGACTCTACGAGGAGACCCCCATGACCAAGCTTGGTTACCAAATTCCCAGCTTTACCTACCCCGGCATCGGTCCGGAAAAGCTCTTCGATGTCATTGCTGCGCAAGCAGCAGCAGCCGATCGGTCGGGTTTCGACACTGTGCTGCTCATGGATCACCTGTACCAACTCCCCATGCTCGGCGAGCCTGACGATTTCATGGTCGAGTGCTACACGACGCTCGGTGCACTGGCCCGCGAAACCTCAAATGTTCGATTGGGCGCGCTCGTAACGGGCAATACCTACCGCAATCCAACATTGCTGGCGAAGATCATCACCGCGCTCGACATTGTCTCGAACGGCCGAGCCCAACTCGGCATTGGAGCCGGCTGGTTTGAACTTGAGCACGATTCACTCGGATTCGAGTTCGGAACTTTTACCGACCGCTTCGAGAAGCTCGAAGAGGCGCTTCAGATCATTTTGCCCATGCTCAATGATGAACGACCGTCGCTCACTGGCACCCACTACTTAGCTAAAGATGCCATCAACCAACCGCCGCCTATTGGCAAGATCCCGATCATGATCGGCGGTAGTGGTGAGAAAAAGACGTTGCGGATGGTCGCGCAGTACGGCGACGAAGCGAACCTCACTTCGCCGGTCGAAGAAATCGGTCGCAAACTTGATGCGCTCAACGCACATTGCGAACGGCTTGGTCGCGATCGGTCCGAAATCATCGTGAGCCAGCAACTCAATATCTGCATCGCCTCCACCCACGACGAGGCCTATGCCGACATGGCCGAATTCTTAGGTTCGCGCGGCATGGACTTAGCGACGATGGACGACGCTACTAAGGACATGATCATGGCGATGGTCATATGGGGTGATGCTGACGAGGTGGGAGAAGCCCTGAGCGCGGTATTGGCCCTTGGTGTCGATGGGTTTACGTGCAACTTGCCGGCTAACGGATTTAAACCCGATCGGGTCGAGTTGCTCGGTCAAACGGGCCGAGCCGTGCTCGATCGTTAATTGATTCGGGGCGAAGGAACCAGGCGCACAACAACGTGATGGCGAAGAGCACGAGAGCGGCGACGCGCATCGTCGAAGCGAACGCTTCAGCTGTCTGAGCTCGTGCTGCGGCCTCGAACGGGGCACGCAAATCCTGTTGGAGCATGCCGAGCGCCTGCCGCAACGCCGTGCTTCCCTGCGCGACCTCGCCGGGATCCACCGTCGGGCCAAATTTTCCCGCCGCTGACATGCGGGCCGCGACCGACAAATATGCCGAAGTACCGATCGCAACTGCAAGCGCAGACCCCACGAAACGACTCAAACTGAGCATGCCCGCCGCTTCGTCTATTCGCGCCGGAGTCTCAGTCAATACCGCCACGCTTGTAAGACTTGCATTGGCGATTCCCGCACCAATGCCGCACAACGTCAACGGGATAAACAGTTGGGAGCCACTGCTTCCGGCGGTCGTAGTTGACAGCCACGCGAAGCCAGCGATGCTGAGGCTAAAGCCAACCAACACCGGACCGCGATAGCCAAGTCGTGTGCCCATCACCTTCGCGAGGTGAGTGAAGACCACAATCGTTACCGTAAATGGCACCAGCGCGACCGCGATTTCAACTGCAGTCGAGTTGAAACTGGCAGCTGATTGAGCAAACAAACTAAAAAAATAGACGAGCCCTAACATGCCAATCGATGCGCCGATGGTCGCTACATTCGCTCCCATGACCAGGCGCTCACGAAGCAGCCCCCAATGCATGAGCGGGTGTTCAGCGCGTAGTTCAACCGCGATCAAGATCGCGGCCAACACCATTGAAAGTGCTGCCGCGGCCACCGTGTGCCATGACCACAATCCCCACTTCGCTGTACGGAAGGCCCCGCCGACGACGACGAAAATCAGCATTGAGCTCACGATCGCGCCCGAGAAATCTCGAGTTGGAGCTTTTGGAATGAGCGAGGTGATCCGCCTCAGCGGCCATGCCAGAACCAGCGCTGCTAGCAAGAGCAAGCCTTCAAACCAAAACAATTCGCGCCACGACAAATAGTCAGTAACGATTCCGCCGATAAGCGGACCAATCCCGAATGCCGAGGCATACGCGATGCTTCGAACCCGAAAACCGAATCGCATACCAGCCGCAGGAGGATGCGCAACCAGCATTTCGATTGAAGCAGGCATTACCAAGGCGGCACCAATGCCCTGCACCACTCGACCGGCGATAAGCACAATCCCCGACGGCGCAACCGCCGCGATCACCGTCCCGACGAAAAAAATCGCGGTGCCAATGAGAAACGTTTGGGCACGTCCGATGACGTCACCGAGGCGACCGCCAACGAGCGAGAAGGTTGCGGCTGCTAGAAGAAAACCACCGGTGATCAATGACAGCGTCGCAAGCGGGGTGTCGAGATCTTCGGCAATTCCGCGCACCGCCACGCCGATTCCGGTTGTGTTGACGCCAACCACGACCATCGCCAAGCTCACTGCGACGACCGACCTTTCGGTCTGCCACCAATCCGGGTTTGTGATTCGTCGCAATCGGCTCACATCGAAACGTTACGCGCCAAACCACCCATCGGACCGGACGAGTGCCACAGCGGCGCCGCAGGGCTGAAATCCAACCGTCGCTCGTTGGCGCCTGTCAACCTGCTTTCGCAAGCAACCTCGCCGCCACCTTCACGGCAACACCGTCGTCAATCAAATCGCAACCATGCATGCGCATCCACACGATGATGTCGAACATCCGCAGCAGCGACAACCCTTGGGCGCGGCCATTGTCACGGTTACTGAAACGAAACTCATCAGCAATTGCATGCAGGCGGTCGGAATGAGCGACGACGACATCTTGCATGATCACCCAATCCTGATCGCTGCCCTTCATCGCCAGTCCTTCCGCGACATAACGGTCCCAAACCGGAATCAAGTGCGGGCGTTTACGGGCCAGTAGTTTCGACGCCCGCGATCGACCAATCCCGCTTGATGCGCGCAGCAATTTGTATGCCATCGATGCAGACGCCCATGGCGACTCGGTGAAGTCCTCTGCCGGGGCCGCCGCGATCAACGTGAGACCGAGGTCGATCCGGCCAAGCAGGTGGACGAGGTCACGATTGATCTCGAGGAGTCCGATGACCTCTCTCGGTTTCAGCGGCGTATCAAGGAGAGAGAGCGAAAGTGAATCTTCGATCGTTACGCGATTTGGTTCACGGTCGACGGGGGCTCCCGTCGCTGGGTCGGTACCGCGGCCAACCGCGTCGAACCAAGCGCCGGTGAATCGCCCGGAAAAATACAACTCAAGCGCTGAATTTGCGGCGTCACCGGAAAGGAGGACTCCCGCTCGAGCCACCGCTTGTGCGCTTGATCGTCGCGGCTTAGGACTCACGATGCGGACTTTAGACAAAACATTCAGGTTCGTCATCTGAAACCACGCGGTGACCAGCTTTCCAATGGATGAGGCCGTTACAATCACTTGGGCTTGGTGGAACTTCTCGCGACTCTTGGCGCGAAAGGACAGCTATCGATGGCCAATGATCCCAACGATCGGAAAGATCCCGCGACAGGGACCATTTTCGACGATGCATTCGTGCGATCTGCGCCGTACACCGAGCCGGATGCATCGACTCGACTCGCGCAACTCCGTCGCATCGATGCAGAGCAACGGGAAAAATACGGGCTCCCCGGAAGTAACCATCCAACGCAGCAGCGAACTCCCGTCGAGATTCGCCACCAGCCCCGTTGGAGCCGAAACCGTTGGGCCGCACTCGTCACCGTGGCGTTAGTGGTCATTTCGGTCTACGCCGGACCGCTGCGCGATTCGGGGAGCAAGTCGGCGAAATCGATCAAGATTGGCGGCGCTCCGCTTACGGTCGACCGTTATGCAAAGACTGTCGAAATAGTTGGAGGACAGCCAACGCCGAGTCGGGAAGAGCAATCAGTGCCAATCGGTCACCCAGCGCCACTCGCCGGTGACACTGGGCCATACCAATTCATGCTCTCGCAACCTGGCAGCAGCGCTCCGGTTGCTTATGACCCATGCCGACCGATTCACCTGGTCATTAACGAGCGAACCGCCCCGCCGAACGGGACGCAACTACTCACCAACGCGTTGGCAGCGGTATCGACGGCAACCGGCTTGCAATTCGTCATCGACGGCTCAGCTACTGAAGAGCCATCGATGGATCGACCACAGTTTCAACCCGAGCGTTACGGAGACGTGTGGGCGCCGGTGTTGGTCGCATGGACCGACCCAACTGTGATCACTGAACTGGCCGGTGAAGTTGCGGGACTCGCCGGGAGCTCATCGATCGAGTTGGATTCCCGGTCCGTTTACTTATCAGGATCGGTGAACCTCGATGGACCCCAGTTGACTGAGGCAATGACCAGCCCAAACGGAGTTGAAGAAGCACAGTCGGTCGTGCTTCACGAATTTGGCCACCTTGTCGGACTTGACCACGTAACCGACCAATCGCAATTGATGTATCCGTCTACCTCAGCTGGGGTGGTGACTTTTGCATCAGGCGACCTCATCGGACTCAACAAGCTGGGTCAAGGGGCATGTTTCCCAAATCTTTAGCGCACCAATTTGGCGAAAGCCCGTTGGTCAACGAGGCGGCGTATCAGCGTTCGCGAGGCGCATGTCAGGGTAGCGAGCACCGGCAAATGCTCCGACAGGTGTAACCGCCTCGAGGCGGGAAATGTCTTCGGCATTCAATTCGATTTCGCACGACGCCGCATTTTCTTCGACGTACGCAACCCGCTTGGTGCCCGGAATCGGAACAATATCGTCACCCTTGGCAAGCAGCCACGCCAACGCCAATTGCCCGGGGCTCACTCCCTTTGCCTCGGCAAGGAGTCGTACTTCTGCCACGATCGCCAGGTTTTGAGAAAAATGCTCGGCCTGAAACCGAGGATTCGAACGCCGGAAGTCGTGCTCATCAAGACTGGCGACGTCGGTTATCGCGCCAGTAAGGAAACCTCGACCAAGCGGGCTATAGGGAACGATCCCGATACCGAGTTCGCGAGCGACCGGCAGCACCTCGGCCTCTATGTCGCGAGTCCAAAGCGACCATTCACTCTGCAACGCGGTGATTGGATGCACCGCCGAAGCACGTCGAAGCGTGTCGACTCCTGCCTCAGAGAGACCAAGGTGACGGACCTTGCCTTGCGTGACCAATTGGGCCATTGCACCGACAGTTTCCTCGATGGGCACCGCCGGGTCGGGGCGATGTTGGTAATAGAGGTCGACATAGTCAACACCGAGTCGGGCAAGTGACTCGTCGCACGAAGTAATGACGTAGTCGGGGCGGCCGTTAATTCCGCGATTGCCGTCGGCGTCGACCACGATTCCGAATTTCGTCGCCAGCACGATTTGATCACGCCGACCTGCGATCGCTTCACCAACAAGTTTTTCATTGTGGCCAAGCCCATAAATATTCGCGGTATCAAGAAACGTCATTCCGACGTCAAGCGCCCGCGAAATGGCAGCGATCGACTCGGTCCGATCAGCCTTGCCATAAGTATTCGACATTCCCATACAACCCAGACCAAGAGCTGACACCTCCAAGCCATTTCCAAGGCGGCGGGTGGGAACTGATGTTTGAGGCACGAGGGATCCGATCGATCAATTGACGGTTCAGGTACAAAAACAGGTGACAGTTATGAATAACGCACTTCAGTCGCGATCGACCCGGCCGACGGACCTGCCAGTCGATTTCGTTCAACCGCTGTTCTCATGTCATCCAACAGTCGCTGAATCAGCGACTGGTGGACAGGCGACAGCATCACATGAAAGCTCGCGGGTTCGGTATTTCGATTCAAAAACCAACCCATCGCATCGACGGCATCAGCAATCGCGTAGATGTTGAGCGCAGGATCAGTGGCACGGATCGCCAGTACCGGTCCAATTGGATCGCCCACGATTTCGATGCCATCGATGGCGTCAACGCCGGCTCGCATCTGGTCAATCACTTCGATCAATGTCTTGGCAATCGCTCGATAACCCGCCTGACCCAAATGGTTGATGACCGCCCACGCGATCGCAATCGGAGCGGCCGGTCGGGCTCCAGCGATCCCTGGGGAGCCATAAAGTCCGGCCGGCCAGGCATCGAACAAGAACCACTGCAACGCCTTCCAGTCTTCGTCTCGGTGCAACACCACCGATGCACCTTTTGGCGTGTAGCCATATTTATGAATGTCGACCGAAAGTTCGGTCACTCCTGGCACTCGAAAATCCCACGGCGGAATCGGCCGGCCAAGCTGTTCAAGAAATGGCAGAACGAATCCGCCAATGCAGGCATCAACATGACAGCCAATTCCTCGTTCGGCAGCTAATTCCGCAAGTGGTGCTACCGGGTCCATGATTCCGTATGGATAGTTGAATGCTGATGCGACGATCACTGCCGTGTCATCGGTGACCAACCGCCGCGCAGCGTCGACATCGGCACGGAACTGTTCGTCAAGCGGCACCGTGACGATGTCCATGTCCAGAAGGTGCGCAGATTTCGCATAGGCCGGATGGGCCGAAACTGCAGCCAAAATCGATGGGCGAATAATCCCTCGCGCTCGGGCCCGTTCGCGGCTCACCAGCATCGACATCAAAATCGATTCCGTGCCACCTGAAGTCATCGATCCTCCGCCGCCGGAGGGGAGTTGCACCAAGTCGCCCACATCGGCCACGACATCGCGTTCCATGTCGGCAAGACTCGGGAACCGAAATGGGTTCAGTGCGTTACCGAACAAATACCGCTCATTGACGGCGCGAACGAAGTCTTCGAGCTCATGGTCACCGCTCGGATAGACGAGACCGAACAACTGACCAGCGTGAGGATCAGGTTCGCCCTGGCGTCGTTCATCGAGGGCAGCCAACACCTCAGCGGTGGTCTGGCCAAGTTCATTCATGTTGCTCATTCATGTAACCGATCCACCCAGTTCGTCTCGCCAAACTAGCCAGTTGGTTCGCACCAACTTGTGCCGATCCGCGATAGTACGCGTTTGAACCGCCCGGCATCTCGGGCGGTTCAATTGGCGATCGACGGGCGGCTTGCACTGCTGTCACACGAGGCATTGTCAGTCGTCTCGGGCTCAGACATCGTTTGGGCCACCAGATTCGTCCCACGGCCTCAAGACCCACCCACATGGATCGAGGCAACCGGCGAGGAACGGGACGAACATGACAACTCTAGCGGACAATGCCCCATATTCCTCATCGGTTTAAGAATCAGTACCGACAATCACCCGTAGCATCATCAAACATCAATCATCGAGGGGCTCCATGAAAGCAGCAGTCAATTACGAACCAGGCGGACCAGAAGTGCTCCGCTACGAGGACGTCGCGGATCCGACGATCGCAGCCAACGAGGTGTTGGTGGAGATCGAAGCCATCAGCATTGAAGGCGGCGACACCCTCGGCCGCGGCGAGGCCGAGACATTCGGACAAGCTCATATCGTCGGATATCAAGCCGCCGGAACAGTCGTTGCCGTTGGTGATTCAGTAACTGAACTTCATGAAGGTGACCGAGTCGTGACCGTAGGCCTCGATGGTTCCCATGCCGAACTTCGCGCGGTGGCTGATGCGTTCTGTTGGGTTATCCCCGATGGCCTAGACACGATAACTGCCGCATGCGTACCGATCCCGTTTGGCACCGCTGATGACTGCTTGTTTGAGTTTGGTCATCTCCAATCCGACGAAACCGTTCTCATTCACGCCGGTGGCAGCGGCGTCGGAATCGCTGCGATTCAACTCGCACATCGAGCAGGTGCAACGGTGATCGCGACCGCTTCGAGCGACGACAAACTCGGGCGGCTCACGGCGTTCGGTCTCGACCACGGCATTAACTATCTCGATACGGACTTCGCCGACGAGGTCCATCGCTTAACGCATGGACGCGGCGTTGACCTCATCGTCGACTCAGTTGGCGGCAGCACCCTTCAACAAAGTTTTCGGGCCCTGGCCTATCGAGGCCGGATGATCAGCGTTGGCGATGCTGGCCGACAGTCCGGCATGCCACTCGACATTTCGACGCTGCGCCAAAATAACCAAAGCCTTACCGGCGTGTTCTTGGGCGCTGAGCTGTTTCTTGGCGGAGCGCGCGCCCACAATCTCATCGGCGATCGAATCGCCGAAGTCGCTACGGGGGCACTCCGTGTGGTGGTGGACCGTCATTTTCCGCTCGCAGAAGCCGCTTCCGCCCACGCCTACATCGAGAGCCGCCAATCATTTGGGCGAGTCATTCTCGTTCCGTGAACGTAACCTCAAACAATGAGTCTTGACCCGAGTGCCCAAGTTGATCCTGTTATCCAAACTGTGCCGCTCGCTGAGCAGTGGCCGACCGTGGATCCGTTCTTGTTTTGCGCCCACCATGTCGATCACTATCCGTCCGGCAACGACCAGATGGGGCCAGACGCCTCGCTCCAAGGCCGAAACATCGGAATGGATTTCGAGGGAATCGACGGGTGGCGCATGTATCACGGCAGCATCGTGCCGGGATTTCCCCAACACCCACATCGCGGCTTTGAAACAGTGACGTTTGTCCGCCATGGTTACGTCGATCATTCTGATTCACTCGGTGCGCAAGCGCGATTCGGTCGCGGCGACGTCCAGTGGCTCACCGCTGGTTCTGGCGTAGTGCACAGCGAGATGATTCCGATCCTTGACCGCGAACAACCCAACTCGGCTGAGTTTTTTCAGATCTGGCTAAACCTTCCCGCCGCCAACAAGATGGTCAATCCTGATTTCACCATGTTGTGGGAACACACCATCCCCCGCCACATAAGCATTGACGACGGCGGACGCGCAACCAACGTTACGGTGATCGCCGGCACGCTGGAGGACAACGTTCCTCCGCCGCCGCCAATCAACTCGTGGGCTGCTCAACCCGAGTCGGACGTAGCCATTTGGCATCTGTCTGCTGAGGCCAACGCTTCATGGACTATTCCCGCTGCAGGCCAAAGCGAAACGGTCCGCACGCTCTATGTGTTTGAAGGATCAGCCCAAATTGGCCAGCATGATTTGGTCGCCGCGGTCGGAACTGTTCTTCATGCGAACCAACCAGTCGACATCACCGCCGGCCCAGCAGGGTACGAGGCAATGATTTTGCAAGGTCGGCCAATTGACGAACCGGTTGCCCGGTACGGTCCATTCGTCATGAACCAAGAATCGGAAATCCAGCAGGCATTTGCCGACTATCGACGTACACAATTCGGTGGCTGGCCATGGCCGACTCCCGATCCGGTTCACGATCGTGAGCGCGGTCGTTTCGCCCGCCACGCCGACGGCAGAGTCGATCACGTTGACGCGTTGCAGGACTAACTCGGCAATCGCCACATTGCATGACGCGCAACGTCAGCCGCATCCGCTAACGGCGACTCGGCGAGGTCCGCTGCCAGCCGACCGATGGCCGGTACAAATTTGAATCCATGGCCCGAGCACGGGGACACGACGACGATGGGGCCTTGGCGGTCAAGAACAAAATGTTCGTCTGGAGTCGACGTAAAGAGGCATGTGTGTGGATCAACCGGGGTGGGATCAAGCCCTGGAAACCATGCCGCCACATGTTCAGCGAGTGCCGCGACATCTTCGGTCGAAGGACCAAAAGCCCGATCATTAGGATCAGCCGAACGGACAGTGTCTTCCAGCCCGACCTTCATCCCGATACCAGGAGCCCACACCGCATAGGAACCAAAGGTGAGCGGGCTTCTGGCATCAATGTGATGCAACACGCTTGGCCACGGTGTGGCATCGGCGGCGACCGGGTGAAAATGGGACGGAGTTGCCAGCGTGACGGCCAACGGCGGCAGCGCGACAACATCAGCGAGTACCTCTCGGACCCAAGCACCCGCCGCGACAACTACGACTGGTGCAGTCCATGAACCATGCGCTGTGGCGATCCGGACCCCCCGGTTTGCGCTGAGTAACTCGATGTTTTCGACGCAATGGTCGGTCCGAATCTCAGCTCCAGCGGCCACAGCCATCCCATAGAGCGCAGCCACTGACCGATCAGCCGCTACGAATCCGCCGTCAGGAGAAAACACGCAACCGTCGACGGTACGAATCCCCGGCCACCGAATCTCGGCTTCTCGCTGCGACAGCCGTTCAAACGGCCGTCGAGATAGCGCGAGCGATTCAGCTACTTCATCGAGCGCCGCGTGCGAACCGTGGTCAATCTGGCCACATTGGTTCAATAAGATCTCGCCGCATTCTTGTTCCAGAATTCGCCACCACGACAAGGCTTGTAACGCGAGTTCGCTATAGCGCGAGTCACGATACGCAACCCGAAAAATTCGGGAATGACCGTGACTCGAACCATTCGCATGTCCCATCTCGAATCGTTCTAACAACAACACGTCACGACCATCGCTCGCTAATTGCCAAGCAGTTGACGCGCCCATCGCGCCTCCACCGACAACGATCACGTCATGATCAAACTTCTCTCCCACCAGCCTGACCCTACTGCCGACACAACCTTCGACTCACGGCCAACTCATCGGCCATGATGGTCTCCATGGCCGACCTCGTGACCCCATTTCGAATCGCTGTTCCCCAGGCAGATCTCGACGACCTCAATGCTCGTCTGAAAAACACCCGGTGGCCTGATTCGGAAACAGTCGAAGACTGGTCGCAGGGCATGCCGCTGGCCTATACCCAAGAACTCTGTCGTTATTGGGCAACCGACTATGACTGGCGAGCATCCGAAGAACGGCTCAATAGTTTCGACCAATTCCGCACCGACATCAACGGTTTGGGAATCCACTTCATTCATGTGCGCTCGCCCCACCCTGACGCGATGCCACTTGTCATTACCCACGGCTGGCCCGGGTCAATCGTCGAGTTTCATAAAGTCATCGGACCACTCGTCGACCCGGTCGCACATGGCGGCGACGCCAACGACGCATTCCATGTCGTTTGCCCCTCACTGCCCGGCTACGGCTTTAGCGACAAGCCGAAGGAGCCGGGTTGGAACATTTCACGGATCGCCAAGACTTGGGACCAACTCATGGTGCGTCTTGGTTACGACCGTTACTTCGCACAAGGCGGCGACTGGGGCGCGATGGTCACGTCAAGCTTGGGCGTCAACCACAGTGACCACGTCGCCGGCTTGCACCTCAACATGCCGCTCGCGGTTCCGGACCTTTCACAACCGCTCACCGATGCCGAGCAAGCGTCGATGGACGGATTCGCCAACTACGAACGGTGGGAAGCGGGTTACTCCAAGCAGCAATCGACTCGCCCCCAGACCGTGGGTTACGGGCTTGCCGATTCGCCGGCGGGTCAAGCTGCATGGGTAGTCGAGAAGTTCTGGGCCTGGACCGATTCGGACGGGCATCCCGAAAACGTGCTGACCCGCGACGAACTACTCGACAACGTCATGCTCTACTGGCTCCCAGGGGCCGGCGCATCCTCGGCTCGGCTGTATTGGGAAAGCTTCGCCGATGTCGACTTCACGCCAATCAACGTGCCGGTTGGGTGTTCGATCTTTCCCAAAGAAATTTTTCGCATGTCGCGGCGCTGGGCCGAGGGCCGCTTCACCGATCTGCGGTTTTGGAATGAACCGGAAAAGGGTGGGCACTTTGCGGCGTTTGAACAACCTGACATTTGGCTCGACGATGTGCGTTCCTGTTTCCGCACAATGCGTTAGCCAATTGAGATCTGCACGGCAGTCGCACCATTTGCTGCCAGTCGCCAACGAATAAAACGATCAGGTCATCAGGTGACGAGCGGTGTACACGGGAAGATCCAAATAGGTCAGCACGCCAGGTTCGGCTTCGATGACCGCCGGAATAGCGTTGATCACGTGGGCAGCCGTGGCCATGCAGCCGGCCCAGTTGTGGTCGCCATGCGCAGACGAAATCTCGAGTTCAAGCTTCATCGACGGCTCGCCTTCGATCACGATTCGGTAGCCCTGTCCTTGCGGCCAGTTCGGCGCGTCGTTGTCCCGCAATCGGGTCACGTGCTCAACGACAATGCGAGCTTGTCCGCCGACCATCCCGCGAATCTCGAAATGCATGCCCGAAATGCCCCCGACCGGAATCGGGCCTGAAGCAATAGAGAATGCCTCGTCGGCATAGATAATTTCGTGCCATTCCGTGATGGCATCGAGCTGTATATCGAGTGCGGCCGCGACCATCTCAACAACCGGTCCCCAGGCCAAAGCGATTGAACCCGGTGCAAGCAACAACGATGTCGTGGTATCGGGTTTTCCGAAACCCATAATTTCGAACATCGTGAACGGGTTGTTCCAGGTGTCGTAATTGATGATCTCCATCATGCGAACGGTTTGCACTTCGGTACACATCGCCATAGCCGGAATCGCCAGACCAGCATTACCAAAACCTGGATCAATGCCCGAAGTGTAGAACGAGGTACCACCTTCAACGCATGCTGCTTGCAAACGTTCGTAAACACCTACACCTGCGGCAAGTGGAAAAAGTAACGGGACATAGGAGGTGTTCACAACGTTGCAACCCGCTGCCAACATTCCACAAATGTCGTCGATCACACCGTCGGGCCGTACATCGGAATTGGCCATATAAACAATGCAATCAGCATCAGAATCATGAATGAGCGACTCACCATCTTGAGTTGCGAGCACTCCTACTGGGCTTGAGCCACAAATCTCGCCGGCATCTCGTCCGACCTTGTCATCGGAATGAACCCAAAGGCCAACCAGGTCAAGATCAGGGTGGGCGGCGATTGCTGGCACCGAATGAATGCCAACCGTTCCTGTTGCCCATTGCACGACGCGATAACTCATGGCGTTTCCTTTCGTGATCCCGCTCGTCGCCTTCAACGGCGGCGGGTGTCTTGCTGATCGAACGAATTCCGTTCCCGTTAACAATCCGGCCGAGCATCTACGTTGTGCAACACAACCACGATCGGTTCGGTCGCGGAAATCGGCTGGTCGAGCGTTATGACTAACCCAGCAGGTGTCGCTTCGAAACGCAATGGATCGCCATTGATGTTGGTCACCGAGGTCGACACATTGGCGCGCACCTCAGACAACGTGACTGATCGGTTCGGGGCTGCGGTGTCGTTGTCCTCTGCCGGCTCGGTTAGTCGTAAGAACGCGAACACGGTGGAATCTCGCGCCGTGTAGCGCAATTCGATTCCACCTGGGGATTCGCCTTGCGGATACACCCACGGTCGAGTGGCAAACAATGCGCTATTCACGTCATCGGTGAAATCGCTCAGCCAGGTGAGTCGCTGCAACTGTGCATCGGCAATGGTGGCATCTTCGCCCCTGGGTCCAACATTAAGCAGCAGGTTTCCGCCCTTGGCTGCAATATCGGTAAGCGACCACAGCAATTCCCGTTGGGTCAAAAAGTGCTTTTCGTCCGACATCCGATTGTGGCCAAAGCTCAAATCGATGCCTCGCACGCACTCCCATGGAGTCGGCTGCACAGAATCGAACACCGTGTATTCGGGCGTTCGAACGTCGAACATCGGGGGTGTCGGCGGAACGATTCCTTTGTCTTGAGCTGCATTACGTGCCGACATCCGATCAAGAAATGCCCGACCGGGACGACTCTTCGCCGCCCGCCAAAGAGGTGACCACGGCATAAAACGATCGTTGATGACGCCATCGGGGACCGCCGCGTAATACTCATTGATTAGCACGGCAAGTTGGGTTGCCGGTGCCGGCCAAGAGATGTCATTCCACAAAACACTTGGTTGGTAGCGGTCAATCAGTTCGCGCACATGGGCTTCGGCATAGGCGATGTAATCACCGCGCGGCTGAGCTTCAAGCAAATCACTGAATGCGCCAATCGGATGATCATTGAACGTCCAGTCGAGTCCGCCGGAGTAGTAGACGCCGAACCGCAAACCGCGGGCGCGCACCGCTTCGGCTAACTCGCCAACCACATCACGCCGCGAGTGGAAACCCGGCCGATGAGGATTCGGGACATCAGTTGGCCAGAGGCAATAGCCGTCATGATGCTTGGTAACTAAAACGATATAGCGCGCCCCTGATGCCGCGAACCGTTCAGCCCATGCTGCTGGATCCCAATTGTCGAGCGCGGACTCCCAGTCGGCGGCAAAGTCGTGATAGTCGCGACTTCCATAGATCGCTGCATGGTGTTGAGCCACTGGACTATCGGGAAACCGCAGCGAATTTTCATACCATTCCGAATACGGTGACCACGCCATTGCGTGTGGATCCCGGCTCGCCATAAGCGTGCCGATCTCGCTATCGACAGGGGCAAATGCCGGAACCGACGCGGGAGTCCAATGAACGAAAATGCCGAATTTGGCATCGCTCCACCACGCTGGCACCCGATGACGTCGAACTGCTTTTACATCCTTGCGGGTTCCAGTCACGTGAAAATCAGGTCTCGCTGGCAGGAGTTTCCGAGATCGGATCAGCCATTGCATGCGCAGGGGCACGAGTCGGCGCTGCGCTCATCGGCGAAGCTGCCGTGGTCGTCCCCCCGAGCGTTTCGATCAATCGATCGGTCTGCGCTTGGCTCTCATAGGACAGCCGCGCCAACCAAAACCGCAAAAACTGGGCAAAGGAATAGCGCACGAATAGCGCACCACCAGCCACTGTCAGCGTGAGTCCGATAATGGCCGTAATCGTTGCGTCATTTTGTACCAACGGATCAATCGTGCCGTGGCTGGTGAAAAATCCGACGAGTGTGAGTAATGGCCCGATAAGCAACAGCACTGCCCCCAGCACCGCAAAGACCCGATCGCGACCTGATGCAGGATCAGCCACGCTCATCTTTGAAATCTCAGTTTTAAACTGCTCCACACGATCATCCTGATTCATCATGTCTGTTCCCCTCACTTGTCTTGCATCGAATTCGCCCTAGCGGTCGTTAGTTCCCAAGATAGGTCTTGGACAGCGTCGCCTCGATCGCCGCAGGATCGCCCTCGGCGACGATGCGACCACCGGACATCACCGCGGCCCTACTTGCGATACCGAGAACGATTGACGCGAACTGTTCCACAATGACGATGGTTATGCCATCGGAAGCAACTTGAGCAACCATGGCATAGAGCTGTTCGACGACCAATGGAGCGAGGCCCATTGAAAGTTCATCGAGCAATAAGACGGCTGGATTCGTGACCAGACCGCGAGCCAATGCGAGCATCTGTTGCTCGCCGCCCGAGAGCGTGCCCGCAATTTGGGAGCGGCGATCAGCCAACTTTGGGAAATGGTCGAATGCGCTTGACTCGATTTGGCGAAGGCGAGCGCCGCGTGCGCCGTAGGTCATCATCCACAAGTTCTCGTGGACCGTCAGATTGGGAAAGATGCCTCGCCCTTCGGGGATGAGGCACAACCCGGCCCGTGCAAGATCTTCCGGCGACGCACCGTTCACCCTTCGACCGGCAACGGTCAAGTCACCCGAAAGGATCGGATGCAATCCAGCGATCAATCGCAACATGGTCGATTTTCCCGCACCATTTGGCCCCAGAACAGCCAATACTTGACCGGCGGCTACCGACAGTTCGACCCCGTGAAGCACGTTGATGCCGTCATAACCCGCATGCACATTACGAAGCTCAATGAGCGGACCACGATCAGTAGCTCGACGGTTATCGGCGCTGAGCATCGGCGCAGGCATGGGCGCAATATCGGTCATGACGGTTCAGCCAATGCGCCGAGATACGCCTCGCGAACGGCAGGATCGGCTTGGATCTGCGCTGGAGTACCAACCGAGAGCATGCGGCCGAAGTCCAAGACGTTGATGGTGTCACACACCGACATCACGAGTTGCACGTCATGTTCAACCAATACCACCGCGACTCCGTTGTTCGCGAGATCACGCAGCAACGTTGCGAACTTTTCGGTCTCGCTATCGTCTTGTCCGGCGGCGGGTTCATCGAGCAGCAACACCCGAGGGTCACACGCGAGCGCACGCGCGAGTTCAACGAGGCGAGCTTGGCCAGTAGGGACTGCGGTGACTCGCAGGTCCGCAACATCGAGAAGTCCAACCCGCCGCAAAATCTCGTCCACCCGAGCAGCGGGATCTGTTTTGACTTTGGACCAACCCCGATAAATGTCGGCAGCAACGCGGACATTGTCGCGGACGCTCAGCATCGTGAATAACTCAAGCCGTTGGAACGTGCGCGCTAAACCAGCACGAGCGCGTTTCGTTGGATTGGCACGCGACATGTCGCGGCCGTCAATGAACACGTGACCAGAAGTCGGCGCTTGCAGACCGCTGATCACGTTGAACATGGTGGTCTTGCCCGCCCCATTGGGACCAATGAGGCCGGTGATCTGACCTGCTTCGGCGGCGATCGAAACCTCGTCGAGCGCAACATTTCCGCCGAACTGAACTGTCACGGACTGGACCTCAAGTAGCGGCATAAGTCTCACCGACTTCGCGGGCTGCCTCGTCCTCAAAACGGTGAGCAAATTCGTCGAGGTTCAGTCGTCGGTCGACTTCCGCCAAGCGCTCCGGCGTCCATGGAACGGTGACGCCGACCCATTCAAGTGGAACCTCATTCGAGCCATCGAAGCCCTCGCTCGACGCGGCAATCGTGCGCGAAGCGCGCGACCGAGAGGCGATCACGGCGATGACACTCACAATCCCCATCACAATGACCATGCCCCAACCTTGGTAGACCCCACCTAGGCGCAGCAACCATGCGACGACGAGCGCTACCAACAGCGAGCCAAGGACGGGTTTGTCGTCGCGCAATTCGGCAAATCCCGCGCTGAACTGCGGTGCTGCGCCGCTGGGTTGCTTGCCCAAGCTGATTCCGACCAAACCCGGGGTGATGGTCGTCAGACTTGAAAAATTGGGCCACAGTCGCACCATCAACGGCAAGAAACCGCTCAGGCCTACACCGGCAAACAACGCGCCACCGACATAACCAGCGCCACCGACGACCACCATCATGAAGATCGGGAGTCCGGTGACGAAGTCAAAGTTTGACGGAGTGATCGCTGAAAGCTGGGT
>Ga0194055_10000044_pt1 | contig 82006 bp, 74 predicted proteins | sample SepL449m_MetaG_FD_155482 | JGI IMG/M metagenome (GOLD analysis project Ga0194055, IMG submission 155482) | Anoxic zone freshwater microbial communities from boreal shield lake in IISD Experimental Lakes Area, Ontario, Canada - Sep2016-L442-9m | ecosystem: Environmental > Aquatic > Freshwater >... | reverse complement strand
CCTTCCTGTCGTACTCCATGTTTCCCTTCCTGTCGTACTCCATGTTTCCCTTCCTGTCGTACTCCATGTTTCCCTTCCTGTCGTACTCCATGTTTCCCTTCCTGTCGTACTCCATGTTGACGTCCTTCTCAGATTCGCGTAGGTAAAAAGGCAAAGGCACATTGCTCAAGAATGATATCGGCTTGTTACTCTCCACGTTATATCCAAATGGCATATCCACCAGAGATGAAATTCGCACCATTTGCGTGCAAAATCTTGTTTTCCCTTCCGGAGTCCAGTCGTAAAAACGTACATTGACCATTTGGCCAACCTGGTATTTGTGCTTTTGGCGATCCCTACGAGGTCCGTAAGTGTGGCCAGTTTTTGAGATAGTAGTACTCACCTTTTCTTCAGCGTCCATATCTATCTGTCTTCTTATCTTTATAAAGATGTGAAGAAAAAGTAGTTTAACTCATTTGGATACCTCACCGTAACACGAAAAGCCAGACTTTCCGTTCATCTCCCAACGTGAAAACTTGAGAGAAATGGTGATGTCCTTGCGGAGCTTCCCGAGGTTGAGCTTTTTGATCTTGAGTTGATTCTTTCCGCTGCCAAATCCGTAGGGAAAGTAGAGGCCTTGTTGCTGGCAGTTCGTATGCGTGGCACGCATCAGAGCTTCGTAAGATTTGTCAGATAACTCGATGTAACCATCGCCGTAATTGTCGGAGCTCACGTAGGTTGCCTTGACTGTCGCGCTTTCTGGATTGATGTTGCCGCCGCGAATAGGGGCCTCCGCTTGTTCCTTCAGGGAAGACTTCATGGGGGCAACTGCCGATCCAGGTGGGAAAACATTTGAAAGTCCTGCGGGGGCAGAAGAATCGTCATCGTAGTACATCTGCTCGCGGGCGCTCACGACCGTCGCTGGCATTTCCTGATCAGAATCAACTTGATCAGCACTCTTGTTCAACATGATGCGCAACATTTGGAAAACATCTTCCAAAACGGCACGTGGAACATTAGGATGCCTCAAGAATGTCTTCACGTCACTCACTCCGATCTCCATTTTGCGATAACTGCTTTTGAAAACAAAGCAAACAAAAATATTACATCTCTTTTTAAACAATGGGAGACGTCTTCAATGTTCTTGCAGTGATCATGTTGGCTATCATGCTCGTTTACGCGATTGAAGGACTGGAAGCTAAAACAATTCGCAAGCTACCACTGGCTTTCCAAAGAATTTCAGACGTCTAAAAACAATTGGTTTCTATCTAAATGTACAGTCTGCAACCTATTTTCATCCTCTATGTTCTCCTTACTGGGAGCAAAGGAATCACACTCCAGCAATTCTACTCGGGAGACCTCACTTGTGCCAAAGTTAGCACGCTTGAGCTCTTCACTTTTGGAACTTGTACGGCCTCTCCTTGCACAAACGTGAACAACATGTTTGGAACCACAACGAGCTGTCCGAATAGTATCCGGCCTCCCTCGGGGTGGGCCTATGCGCAAGTCTGGGCGACTTCAACCACCTGTGCTGGCACCCCGGATAACACCATTGCTCTTCCCCAGAATACTTGTAGCGGAATCTGGTCGGGAGCCTCGATTCTTCTCAATTGTTCTGCCCCGGTTGGACAACTTGGTTCAATCCAAGATTGTGGCGCCACTATTGCCAGTTGTGGAGGCTGTCCGTCCAAACCTGCTTTCAAAGATGGTTCTTGCATTGTGGGAAATCCAACGACTAGCTTCACAATCGCCAGCTATATTTTCACTTGTCCGCCACCGGCCACCACAACTGTGACCACAACTCCAGTAACTACCAGGCCAGCAAATGGTGCGATATTGATGATCACTTGGTTACTTCTTTTGGCCATTTTGGTGTAATCGCAAAGCCTCTGCAGACTTTGCGAATTGTTCCTCACATGCTTTAAACATGTAATAACAACGAAGAAAAGAAACTGGACATAAATTGAATTAACAAATTTCGAAAATTTTGTTATTAAAATCTGTCCAAAGATGGACCTGCTGAAAACTCTCGGGGATGGCCAACCTCTCGCTGGCATCGAGCAGGCAGACTTCTCGAAAATACTGGGAGAACTTGAAGGAGCAGAGAGATTGCCAGATTTCTTTTTCTGGCGTCAAAACTACTCGATCGATCATTACGGGTACCATTTTCTCTACCAAGAGGGAAAACAGTGGATGATCAAGACGTTCATCTTTGGTCCTTCCAGTCAACTCGAAGGATACAAATACGCTGTCAGACAATTGCGCGAACTCGGAGTTCGGCTGTTTCAACCGCTGATGTCCATGCCAAGTCTCACAAAGTCTGCCTCCATTTTCCCATCGGGCGGCAAACTCGAGGAAGAGAAGCGCGTGTTTGCTTTCTTCGAAAAGTCCGGACTCTATGCGGACTTTCTGAAAGGTCAACCGAATCAAAACACCATGTCCTTCGGAGTTCGCCACAACTGCGGTCCATTCAGCATCAAGTTCATGCCCAATCCTGCCTTCCCAATCAAGGTCATAACGTTTGGACAACAGCCTCAAAAGCCCGAGAACGTATTCCAGGCGGTTTGCGGAACATGCAAACAATGCTTCATGGCCACTCACGGCTTCACTTTTGAGCGCCAAGGACCTCTCCGATGGGATCCGGATTGGCAACTGGCTGTCCAAGTCGCGATTCGCGCTTATAACGAGCATCGCGACTACTGTTCTGGCGATCAGGTGAAGAAACGATATTACCCCGATCAGAAACATCTCTGGGGCCCCCCAGAAGCGACTAAGGTGGAGATACTTCGTCACGAAAAGGAAGCGACTCTCTACACTGCCTACCGCAAGGCAGATTTCGCTTATCGTAAGAACAGAACGGCCGCCCACAAGATCACCCGAGACGGGGCGAGACTTGCCTACAACTTTTCGCGTCTTTCCGATGTCAATTCATCACAACTGGGAGAGATCTTCGATTCCCGGTGAGAAAAACACAACACCAGGTCCTTTGCGGACCGCGTGATTACTCTATTTGGCAAACTTTTTGTCCGTATCGATGAGAAACATCACGCCTTCGCCTTTTGAACTCCCCCGAACTTCAGAAGGCAAAAAATGACGATTGTCGTAACGGTTGCCGCAATGAGAAGCGACGTCCAGGCCGCCTCGACTTCATCTTCGCGCTTAAAATGACGAGCTACTGTTTTTCTCAAAGCATCCCCGACTGCCAAAGCTAAGTACAAACTGACAGAATAGACAACAAGTTCTATCACAATTTCGCGCGGAGTGGTATTTTTGATGTCCACCATTTTACCAAGAGTGTCTAAAATAATACACCAAAAGAGAAATCAAGATGGATGCTGATTGCTCTGGAGGTTGTGGACGCAAAAAGGAAAAAGATTGGTACGAACTTTGGTGTCCTAGCTGCTACAACTATATCTTACAATCTTATCAACGACCTGCCGATTTTCATGAAGCTCCTGTGAAATCCATTCCGCCTCAACAAGAAGTTTGGTCTCCTGTCAAAACTGTCGTCGGAATAATTGTAGCGGCCATTTGTTTAGTTTATTTGATCTAACCTTGATCAAAAAGTTGCTTCGAGCTGGAATCGTCTGAAGTCTGCATTTTTTGTCTCATTAGGCTATAAACGAAAATGAGCAATTTGACGAATCACCAAGTCCGTCGGACGTCATTACGTTTTGTGATCACATCGTTCATGGTTGCGGTCATTTTGTATGCTCGATAAGTTAAAAAGTACGTCAGTAAAAGAGGCAGATGGATATCCGCGAAGGCGCTCGAAAAGAAGATCCGCAAGGTTGGTTCGTGATTTGTCTTTTCGCCGTCATAGTTGTAATTATTCTTTGCATCATCGTATACCTCATGGAACTTGACATCAAGGCACCTCAAATCGAGCAAAGATGTAATCCCGGTGTTTGTAAATTTAATGTCTTCACTGGTGTTAAGACTTGTCCTCCGGTTGGCGATCCTATTGGAATTCAACTAGCAGAAGGACCGGAATTCTGTACGTCTGCCAATTACTGTCAACACACTGGTTACACTTGTGCAGTTCTGGCTGATCAAAGTTTGAACTGTGCGGGAGTTTGCGACGTTCCTCTCTGTCGATGTGTCCAGAATCCTTCTCAGGGAGCCATCACTATCTGAAAACGAGAATATCATCATGTTATAACATGATGATAGCTATTTTTGATCAAACGTCTTGACAACCTTTTTGATCATCATGATCAAAATCGTTACAGAAACAAGCATGAGACTATTGATTAGTCCATTTTTGGATCACAACCATTAAAAATGGCGACTTGCACAGGTTTCACAAAAGCTAAGAAAGCTTGTACCAAAAAAGCTTTCGCAGGAAGTGCATTCTGCAGGATACATGACGAAAACTACAAGTCCGTGCGAAAGACACAACTCAAAGATTTACGCGAGAGAAGCTCACAGACTCTCGCGTATATTGCACAAAAGTCTGGAACAGTTCGTCTAGAAGAAGGAGAACGTGAAGAAGAACTTGCGAAAGCAGTGAAGCACTACAATGATGAACAAATAATGGGCTTCGTTAGTGCAAACATAATTCCATCAATTCATCATCTTGCTTTGATAGGTGAAGATCTACTCGGTTACCCGAGGAATCAATCATTGTTTCCTCGCAAAGTATGGATGGTTGTTAGCTGGCATTTGAGCAATGATCATCGAACTTATTTCAACCTGGCGATGTCCTGCAAAGCTCTCTATAAGGTTCTCGTGGATGACAAAATTTGTCACTATGTTCATCCTCTCAAGTCGATTCTCTCTAGTCCTCTCATGTTCGTCAAACCTATCTATAGACTTTTGAGTCTCGAGGTTCCAAACGAGTTCGATAGTATGACGGAAATCATGAAGCTACCTAAAGTAGACGACATGTTGGAAGCTTATGCCGACGCCTACGGTTCTGCAGGAAGTAAAATGGTTGAAACGCGTCGCCGTGCAGAAATTATGATCGATTTGATTAAACGAATGATCAAAGCAAATATCAATGGCGAGGATGAATTCGAGGAGGCTATCGAGGGCGGCGGAATCTTTGATTACTTTCATAGAGACGCCAAGTTCTCTCTGGTGGGATTTCCTTATCCTTACAAAATGTTCAAAGATGGACAATCAACTTATATCGTCGTTGATTCCAACAGGAGCAAAACCCTCGATAGGCTCCTGGTTGATCACCTAGTTCCATTCGATGGTCGCTTTTTGATTCAACTGATGAGAGCATGACGTCACAAACTGTATCCTCTTTTGAGGAAGCAGGTTTCCGCAAACTTTTCGACAACGATTTTAGATATATGTATTCTCTTGAGGTACAAACCTCGCGACAAAAATCATCTCATCATGTTGAGAATCTCGTTAACATCACAAGTTGTCACCAAACTCAATCTATCTTCGATCATGGTAGCAATGTCTCTGGCTTTCATCGTTAGTTGACCTTTTGGCCTCCGCCTTTTGATGTCTCTTTCTAATTGCCTGGTTTGTAGAATGATTCCTCTCTCGTAATCATAATCGAAGCATTGCATGATTTCAACTTGTGCCTTCCTCCATGCTTCCACAGAAATGAAGCTGAGAGACCTCAGAAATTCACGCGAAGGACACAAAGAAGTGATCACAGTTTCCGATATCGAGAGAACTTCAAGTTGAGGCGACTCTCGAACCAAAATGTGTTCATCTTCTGTCTGGCTAGTACCAATCACGTAGCGAAACATAACTACCTTACAAAGTTCGACCTGGAAGGCTAATTCTTGTGCTAGCGGAGTGAGACGAATCTTGTCCAAAGTTTGATAACCAGACTGGTTGGCAGTCGAAATGGCAAAATATTCAAACCAATCGCAATCTTGACGTTCACCTCTTCGATACAAAAAGTTAAGGAGCAGGCCAAAAACATGCATCGGTTTCATTCCAAACAAATATTTGAGACGATCTGCCACGATTTGATCTCTCTTTCCGCTAATATTTGGCTTGAGCAGAAGACGATGTCGATTTCCCTGCAGAGTAACCACAGCTCGGAAGCACTGAACGTGACGTAAACTGGGCAAAATTGCTTCTAATTGTACATTTTCCGCCTCCACTTTGCCTATAAAACAAGGATCGAACATTTTGATCTCGATCCGAATAAAAGTTTGGAGCATCATTTTTGGAAACTTGCGAAGCTCCAAGTTTCCAAAATGATGCTCCAAACTTTTCTCTTCCATCCTGAAAATGGCGACCTATCCGAAGCGAGAAGTGTTAGCAGCAAAGTTGAAAGCTGTTTGTTCTTCCAGAGGTGCTTGCGAATCTCTTGCCGACAAGTTTGCCGGACAGCCTGTTTCTTGCAGCCACCGAGTTCCGCAACAAGCAGCTTTTGCTGTCATGTCAGATGCAGATGAAGCTGCCAAATGTGCTGCCGTTCTTTGTGCCTACGTCGATCAAGAAGGTTGCAAGAAAAAGTAGAGTTTCTCTGCCGTCTCGCGGCATCGAAATTTGTTAGACATCCCCTGAAAACAAGATGTAGAGAAATCCGTCTGGATCCTTGAAACGCTCATAGAGATCGGCCATTAACGAATTGCCTGAAACCATGTGACCACTTTCGACCATAACGGCTAGAGGAGCTTGACGACTCATCTGTATGACTTTCCTGACTTCCAACATGAATTTAGACAGAGGAACATCGTGTGGAGCCAAAAACTTGTGCTTCGTGATGACAAGATTGCCTCTCGCACGAGGATCAATCTCGACGATCACAGGATAATGATTCGGATACTGCTCGCGAATCTTCAGGGCGACTTCTTTGCGAGTCTCATAAGTGTTCCGCGATTTGAAGCGACCTCGCTCGGCTTGAGGAGAAACTGTTGTCATCTTTTAGCACAAAGAAGTTTATGAATATTCTTAAACTCTGTTTGAAACAAGCGATTTACTCCTCTCAAGCGAGAGTCGCAACAAGCAACCTTCAAATGCAGATACAGCTGAGCTGTCCACGTTGAACGAGAAGATTATAAACACGAATTCCCAAACAGCGCTGATAATGTTCATCAGCAGTTTGGCTAGCAGTTTGTTCAAGGATCTTCCTCATGACTTTATGAGGTGAAGTCATTTCGCGAGTCAAAATAGCAACCTGTTTGCACATTCCTTCGAGATCCTCTTGAGACGAATCGTCTGCCAAAGTTCTGACACGACAAAAATCCGGGGTCAAAGCTTGCAGGACCGCATAGGAAGCAAACGCATCGTCTGCAGCGTAAGAAATCATCTGTGGTGTCAATTTGAGATCCCAGCGAGCAAATCTGTTGTCCAAGTTCTTTGGCTTCCAACCTGGTATGAACTTGGAAGCCAAATCGTCCAAACCGCAGGAAGATTCCCCCTTAGCCATCGCGATCGACTGAATATCAATCACTCCGAGAAGATTAATGCCAAAAGCTTTGCGAAGCCAATTAGCGTCATTCTCTGGAGCAGAACATGCTTTCACAATGCGCTTCGAAGTAAGGATTTTGGAGAGACTTTCTGGGAGTTCTTTGCAGCCAGTTTTGGGCGAAATCATCTTTGCGACATGGAAGATGATAGTTCGGGCTTCACGATTTTCAGTGTTCCCAGCAGGAATGTAAAACTGAATGACATCGATTGGATGTGTCTTCAGGTTCACGTGGTAGGTTTCTGTGTCAAAACCAATGACGCCCGTATAGAAATTGCGCAAAGAAGCACAAACCTGTTCTGCTATCTGTACTGTCTCAATGAAGTGTACTGTGCCAGACATTTTGGTTGATTTCTTTTTAGATCAAGTAATCATAATTTTGTAAGTTCATTTTATTCTTAACTGACTATTCGTTGAAACGTGAGTAGTCAGTAAAATTATACACAGTTCGAAGGAACCTAGTATTATTTTCGGAGTTCACTCGAGACCAAACTTGCTGAACCTCCGAGATTTTTGCCATTGAATCTCCAACCATTGGCCCTGCAAACCAACACCGCGTTCATCGTTAAGGGAACGATATTCCCGCTATCGTCTTGTAAACCATGGGCAGTCCATTGTTTGTCATTCAGATCCTCCTTGAAAATCAAGCCGGGATAAACTAGAGATTCCATGTTTCCAAAGCTGTTTACTTCGACAGAAATCTGAACTGGTCTCTTACTGGCTTCTACTGCTTCTTGCAACGTAGTCTTAACATAGCCACTACTTTCTGTCTCTGGAGGTTTGTACACTTTGATTTCAAAAGAATCGACGAAAGCTAGAAAAGCTGCTTCCACCCCTTCGACAGTGTAAATCCCACCTTTGCGAATTCTGGTCACAAAAGGTTGTAGAACTTGGCGATAATCGGCCTCCATTTTTGGAAGATTGTCGATCAAAAAGTTGGCAGAGTCATTTTGAGATCGAAGGGTTTCAGATCTTTGATCAAAAAGGTTGTCAAACATCTTGACGAGATTTTTGTCCATCATGTTGACAACCTTTTCGTCCATCATGTTGGCAACCTTTTCGATCGAACGTTTTGACGAGATTTTTGATCGAAGCTTCGACAACCTTTTTGATCACCCAGTTCGACAACCTTTTTGTCCATCATGTTGACGAGATTTTTGTCCATCATGTTGACAACCTTTTTGATCGAACGTTTTGACGAGATTTTTGATCGAAGCTTCGACAACCTTTTTGGTCGAACGTCTTGACGAGATTTCGCCTCGAGTTACTTCATCATTAGCCTCACCAAAAGTGCAAAAATTACTGCATGAAGAATCCATCCCGCTGGCGTAATTTGATTATTCTTGATGTACGAAAAGCCTACAAAAGAAAGGAAACGATTTCCTGTCTGGAAGGCTAGCGGGGTGGACAACAGAAGGAATAAAACGGCTAGGAGAACGGCCAAAATCCACTTTTCGTGAGACGTGATTTCTATCTTCTCTTCCTCCATTTTATACATCGTGAAAAAAGTTTGTTTGGTAAATGGACGAACATGAAGAAGTATGGGTAGAATCTCCTGCCGACCTTCTGAAGCGTCTCGTTTTGCTACCTTCGCGTGGAAATTCATTTGGAGCCAAAGTGAACGCTCTGACGAGGTTGCTGGTCGTTGTTGTTGTCGTTTTGGCAGTTTTGAAGTGGCGTTATTGGCCTGCTATCTTGGCAATCGGAATCTTTTTGATCTTATTTTTGTATCTTCTGAAAGAAGGGAAGCTCGAAATCGAACATTTTGACGAAGATATGGCCAACTTAAGACACTACACGACTCCCCTCAGCAATCTCTATGCTCAAGGAGCATGTGAAATCGAGGTGGTCAAGGATATTCCTCAAGTTGCAACCACAGAAGAAGTCAAAAAGCAGCCACACCTAATGCGCAAAAATCCATCTCCTCGCGATAGACCAGTCGTGAATATTCGCCGTCCCAAGACTGCCAAAATTATGGTCAATCCGAAAGATTCGGGGGTGAAGAAAGACGCTTACGATCAGTATCAAGCATCGTATGATTACGAGCGTGCTCATGCTCCACCCACTCTGAATTACAGCGGATTGTAAACAAATCTAGGTACCCAAGTACTATGATTTTTGATTGCGCCAGATAGACAAAAAGTTGTTCGTCGTGTTAAGGAAAATCATTGAAAAAAACTCTCGCCTGATGAAATGACGCAGAGGTTCGATCCTGAGGATGCTACTTTCCACAGCATGAGGAGTCAAACGATGAGCGCCCCTTCTAGGAAAGATCGAACAATCGTTGGAACAGATGCTGCCAAACGATTGGCATACGCGAGCGGATCTCCAGCCCATGTCCAGGCGAATCCAGGAGAGGTCAAAGGTTGGCGATTCGATCAAAAAGATGGAAACCCCGATTTGCGAAAGCAGGCTAACGATCAGGCCAATCAGAATGCTTCTCAAGTTCATGTCCAGGGTTGGCGATTCGATCAAAAAGATGGAAACCCCGATTTGCGAAAGCAGGCTAACGATCAGGCCAATCAGAATGCTTCTCAAGTTCATGTCCAGTCGGGCTATGTTATCCGCAGCAGAGGAGGCAGAAAGGTTGGAAAGGTAGCCGCAACAAAGGCTCCCATGACTTCCAACAACATGAGCTCTCATTGCGTTCAACAGAAGCGTCAAAACATGGAACTTTTGGTCGCCGAAAGAGCTCGCCAGCTGAAGTAAGGAATGTCCCGCTTCAATCATTTCAACTAGAGTCGCTATGAGACTCGCGTTGATTAGCTTTATTTTCCCTCGGAGAAGTACTCCTCTGCTGTATAAGTTCGAGACTCCGGTTTGGGCTTTCCTCTAGCACTAGATGTTTGTCTTGATCGAGGCTGAGAGGTTCCTCTACTTTTACCACTCTGAGTTTTCGGTGCTTGCGTTCTGGGGGCAGTAGCAGGTCTCTCGCTAGCTACGATAGGCTGTTCGTCTGGATTAATGATTTCGAAACCCGTTCCAGCTACTGTTTCAAACTCTTTGCCGGTCGCGATATTGTTAACAGCTTCCTCAAGAGCGGTCTTCTCGTCAATTCCCATGCCTTGAGCAACTGTTTGCTTAATGGTCAACATTTTACCATTAACTTGTTCGCGCCTGATTTCCTCCACGAAGACAAAAGTTTGACCACCACGAGGTTTTCTTGCAGGCACCTGGAATTCACGTTTTTGTTCTTCTTCGAGTTCTGCTAGTCTATTCAGTGGTCCCTTCAAAGCTGCATTTGATTCTCGTTTCTTGATTCTCATAGTGTTGATATCGGCACGAGAAAGATTGAGTGCCGCTGCGAGTTCCTTGAAAGCGGCCGTTTTGGCATCATCTTGATTTCTAGCTTTGGCGAAAAACTTCAGAAACGAGACGGGCGGATTTGTCTTCTTCTTGATTAATCCATTGGAATCGCCAGCACGATCTCTGACCGTCACTGTGAAATGCCACATTTTATCGTCATCATCCTCTCCATCATCTTGCGAGAAGATTTCTACTTTGATAGGTTTGTGAACATCAGGAGGCAAAGCTGATATAAAATCATTCCACAAAGTGGCCGGAGTTTCGTAATACCTAGGATCCTCAGGATACCACTTCTCGGTGGAAAGAAATTTGTTCAAGAAGAGTCGAGCAATAGCTAATCCCATTTGTTCTCCAATGTAGAATTCACCAATCATAGCCAAAGCGCCAAGAAATGATTCAAAAACGTCTGCGCGTTCTTTTGAATTCAATCCTTGCTTCTCCAAGCGAACAACCCAGTCCAAAAATCCGAGTTTCTCTGCGTATATCGCTGCGTTTGCGTTGTTGGTATAGAATTTCTTCATATCGGCGACTTGGCCTGCTTCCTTCAAGAGATTTGGCCAGCATGTAGTAATGATCATCACCACGCTTTCATTCAGGATTACATCTCCGAGAGTTTCGAGTGTCTCCAAGTTGATATTGCTGAGAAACTCATGCATGAAAGCTCGCTGAATAATGAAGAATGGTCCTTTGCCAATTTCTCTGTCTGACTTGATGCCAAGAGGTTCGCGTTCTATTTCTGGAATTCCTGCGTACTCTTTTGGTCTTGGCTTGAGAGGCTCAACTTCCTCAGACATGTAAATCCGGAGATACTCCTCAGGTAGAAAAGTGCTGAGAAGACTATGAATGTACTCTCTGAAGTCCTTATACCTCGTCTCGCCGTTCTTCTGTTTGGCCAAGAAGCCAGCCAGTTTGGGATCAGGTTTATCCATCTTCGTTTAAGAACTATTTGAAAGAAATATTTCAAAAACATTTTGATGAGAGTAGAATTCGCTACAATAAAGCAAACGAAAGTCTATTTTTCCAACTTTATTTCTTCATAAAGAGATACAATGGGAGTCAAAAAGTATCAACAATGGGTACGCCAACGTTTCAGAGATTATCATTCTCACGAGCTCGGCAGATTACTTGTCACAAAGAGAGGATCAAGAAAAGTAAGACGCCTCTTCCTTGACTTGAATGCGATTATCCACACAGCCGTAAACATCGTCTATGATGGAATTGTAGATGATTTCGACTCGTATTGGGGCGATGTGGTCATCGAATTGACAGCAGAGATCATCGCAATTATGGAAATAGTGAATCCCGTTTATCTCATGTACCTGGGAGCAGATGGGACAGTCTCTAAGGCAAAAATGTTGCAACAAAGACAGCGTAGCTACAGGGTCATGCCAAAAGAAGATCAATTTAGTCGCAACAATGTCAAACCTGGAACAGAATTCATGGCCACTCTTTCTCACTCATTGAGAGAATCGTTGAAAGCCGCTTTGAACAAACGTAAGAAGGACGGTGATTTTACCCCTGCGGCGGTAGAGTTTTCTGACGCCTCTATTCCAGGAGAGGGAGAACATAAGATTCTCGCAAGGATGAAATCTGCTACCAAAGAAGGAGATTCCCAAAAGATGGTCGATGTGATCTTCAGTCCTGACTCAGATCTGCACTTTCTGCTTATGCTGAATGTTCCAGCGGGTGATCATGCCATTATCATGCGACAAGTCCACAAAGTAGAGGAAGAAGAGTCCAAATATGAGTACTTCTATGTGACCGAAATTCGCTCCAAAATGGACCTCGGCATTCATACCCCAATGGGATTCTCAAAAATATCATCAAGGAACGACTTTGCCCTCATTTCTTGTTTCGCTGGGAATGACTTTTTGCCCGCTCTACCATTTTTCAAGTATGGAGATGGTGATGTCTTTGATGCAATTCTTTCTGCCCATTCAGCGGCTTTCAAAGCATTTCAAAGTTCGGACTACGTATATGATAATTGGGAGAATTTACTGAAGTACCTGATTACTCTCTCAGAGAAGGAAGAAGGATTTCTCTTGAAGACATCGAATGCTATGACATCGCAGTCGAGTGAATTCTATGATGGGGAGAACGATCGTCGTTCTGGCGCAATCGAATTGGCTACAGGATCTGGAAACAAAGGAGAACCCAAGTTTGAAACATCTTTCTTCGACTCGAAGTATAACCGTCAAATCACTGGCACCTACCATCATGTCAACCAACTACAAATCGAAGAGTTAGACTATGATTACATCGATGAGATGTGTCATGCTTACCTCGAGGGATTAGTATGGGTGGTCCAATATTATCGCACTCAGGGCAAAGGCGTGAATCTTAACTGGGCGTACACATATCATTACGCTCCGAATCTCACCGATTTGATCAGCTATTTGAAGCGACATGAAGTACCCGCGTGGAAGAGAACTCCGCTTCTCACAAGTGTTATCGAAGTTCCCTTCACTCCTGTCGAACAATTGTTGGCCATTCTTAGACCAGAAGATCTACATCTGGTTCCAAATATTGCTAGAACTCTCTTTCTGAACAAAATGCCATCCCTCTATCCTGAAAAGGTGCTCTTCGACTATACTCTCATTCCTTTTGGCCGGGAGCATGACGCAATTGTTCTCATTAATTTCCCAGACATGTTGAGCATTCGTGCTCTCTTTCAGGCTATCGAAGATGATCCTTCAGTGAAAGCACGAAATAAGACTCACAATATCGTCAAAATATGGAAAAAGTAGTCGCCATAGACGTTTCATAATTCTGGGCACAATTGTGCCGCGAATAGTAATCACTCCTGGTCGTGATCAGTTTTGCTCTTCTTGTGAGAACTTTCTGGAGCGGTCTGTGGTACTCTGGTGAGCAATCGGGTGACCTTGATTTGAGTCCACCGGTATTTGCCTTTTTGCTTGCTACCTGCGTCTCGTATGACGAGAAAAAGTTTTCCTTGAGGATCGAATTCATCTGCTGGACGAACGAGGCCATAGAATGCGATCGGTTCGTGGGAATTGTATGGACAAATGACTGAAAAGCAATTCAGTGAAGACTCTGATGTCTCTCGAGGAAAATCAAGCCATACGACGAGAGTGGGAACATTGGAAGCCCCCCAGATTTTACCATGAAGAGACAAACCTGCCCCCACTCGTCGGAGCAACTTGAAAACTCTCTCAGCTCTGTCAAGAAGAGAGTCTGTTTTTGGTTCTCGAAATGGCCACGGAAGATCAACATATTTCTCAAAGCAAGTCAGAATAGAAGGCGGGCGGCTTGGAGGAAGCCAGAACTCTACTTGTTCCTCGGAGAGATCGTCAAGCAGGTCCATCTTGCTACTCAAGGTTAAACTACACGTTTTACGAAATGTTTTTTAATTCATTTCATATTAAGTTTGCTCTCCTCGTTATATTCAATCGTGATAACGACTATTCGAAACATTCTGAACTCTCTCGAGTCTCAAATAGTTATTACTTGTTGTCTGGATCGCAGTACATACAGAGAGAATCATCCCATGCCGTCATTTGAGCACATTGCGAGCAAAGATTATGTTCCTCGCAGAGTGAAATTTTATCTGGCTTCTCTCCAAACAAATGTCCTATTATCCAGAATGAAGCTCGTCTCTTCATTCTGATTGCTCTTTTGGCCTTACAACCTAGGAAAACACAATGACTCATCTTTAGCGAACAAAACTATTCCAAAATTGTGAAGTCATCTGATCTTACTAAGAGATGAAATTCTGAGTGCTCTTAGCACCTCGAATTGTAGAACCTACTTGTCCTTATCGCAGTCATAGCACAAAGCGGTATCCCAGCAAGTTCCTTGCTGACAAACTCGACACTTGTTGTGATCTTCACAAAATCTCAAGTGAAGATTCCTCTTGAGGATGGAAGAAGTCTTCTTCTTCCTCCAAATGGATGTATCGCGGTGACAACCTGGTTCAGCACAAATGCTGTTCATCTTTTATTTCACTTGTTTTTATCTTTAAAGCTATCGTTTGCCTACTTTGGAGTTCATTCATGACATCAAAATGCCTCGAATTATAGTACCATCAATGCTTTCACGTAGTATGATGGTAGGTGGCCAGAAGGAGTGAATTGTGTATCACTGTCGCAGTTAACAATTGTCGCATCACCTAACAACTCATCGTGCTTCTCTTTTAGTTTCTTCAGATAGTCGAGATTGTAGGAATCTTCACCCGCTCGTCCTCTTGATCGAATCCTGTCGAGACAAAATTCTGCTTCAGCATACATGTACACAATTTTGACCTCTATGCCTCTCAATTCTGGAATCAGATTGTAGTGAAATTGTGCCCGATACTCGTTCATCTGTTTGGTTGAAATCATGCCAGCCTCATGTTGAATCAAGGCGAAACACAAATTTCCTTCCAGACCTCGATCCACAATGACATCTCGTCCTGCCCGAGCATGCTTTGCCGCTTGTCGTAATCTCACAAAGGTTTCAAACTGAGTATCGAACTGGAAATCAGCTGCCTTGTTCTGCATGTCAGCCAGGTAGATCTTCAGTTTCCCAACATTCACAACCTCGGGAATGAACAAGTAGTTTGAATCATGAGCTTGCAAACTTTCTCCCAAAGTAGTTTTCCCAATACCCGGCAATCCTTCCAACACGATGATTTTACCAGGTCTCGGAATCATTTTATGAACTAGGAATAAACAAACGGCGAAATCAATTGGCGTTCATCACATCTCACTAGAGATTAAATTCGTGGTGTATCAACCAAGTTTCATATCGAAGAAATACTCTGCTGGCATCACTTGCCCATTCCTTGATTTGAACCATTTGTCGCGAGTTTTGGAATGCTTGCTTAGAGAAGGATGGTTATCAACGATATCGATCACTTCGGGAGCATCCGATCTCATCACTCTTCCAGCAGATTGTTCGATCTCTTCTTTGTAAAATGCTCCCAAAATTAGAAGGTCGAGTCTTTCTCCATCGAAGTTTTCACAGAGATTCTTATCGTCGAAACCCATTTCAGCCTTGGAGTAAGTAGCAATGAGAATACGGCAATTGGAATAACTGTCCTTCTTGGCGTAGAAAGTGGCGACCTTCTCGCCGTAAGCTTTGAGCATTCTCTCGAGTGTTTCTACATGCTCTCTCAAGTGGACAAGTATCATGATCTTATTGTTTTGGCGAAGGCGACAAATGTTGCAAATCATCTCGTTCCTCTTCTCATTTTGCGAAAGAGATTGCATTGCGACATTCCAATCGATTCTCGCCCTGCTATAACCAGCTGGTTTCTGTATTTTGGGTACAAAGCTGGTGAAATATTTGTGTACGATGAAAGGCTTGCAGGATTTCCTAAAGATGTTGTGACCGAAGAAAAACGCCAAGATCGTATGATAGCCATCCTTGCGTTCCCTCTCAGCGCAGAGACCCATAGTATGCGTCGGGTTGAAAGCAAGGAGTGCTTTCACGCGTTCCGGAGTGCACCAATATTTTGCTTCATCAACTATGAGAAAGTCGATAGTCGAAGTGAAAGCTTTTGGTAAAGTCAGAGCGCGCCTATCCGTACAAACAAACATATTACACATTTGAGGAACCTTCGGCCCCTCAATATATGCAAGTTGTTCTGCCGCTTCGTTATCCTCAATGAACATCATTTGTCCTGGCATGACGACTTCCGATTCTGTCAAAAACTGGCCAGCAAGAAAGCGACGATGAACGAGAACCATGGTCCTCAAGCCGAGGTGAGCAGCGATTGCCAAAGCCATCCACGTTTTGCCCCAACCACAGTGAAGTTGAAGGAAGACACTTTTTTGCTCTTTAAGTACCTTCATTGCCTCCACAAAGACTGGCTTTTGTTGACAATACTGATCATCTCTGAATGATAATTCCGCAATCTTGAAGTGTACAGGTCTGGGTTCTCTCATGCCAGTCAATTCGATCAAACCACGAGCATAGTGAAGAGGAATGATGTAGCTTCTATCTGTTGTAATAAGTGCATGAAGTTCTGATACGCGAGCTTTGCCTCCTTGTTTTGTCTTTTTGCCCTTCAGATGAAGATCTTCTTTCAGCCTGCGCACCAAATCATCCGAGAGGATTTTGGCAGGCAACTCGATCGACATTAATAATCAAATTGTACGCTAGATGAGAAAACAAATTTCTTGGCTTTCTGGACAACTCAGTTGTCTCAAAAGAAGAGAATCACTTTTGGGAAAGGCTCGAGATTCGAACTTCTCGCATGTGCGTGTTATTGTAAGTATTGTCGAGATTGTTCCTTAGCTCTATATCTTCAGGCATGAGACCCAGGAGAGAACAACGTTCGTATAATTCGTTGAAAGAAAGTAGACTTGCCAAGAGTTTATCGTTTTTACAGTCCGCTAGTTCTTCTAACATTCTGGCTTCAAGATCTCTCACTATTTCTCCATTGTGGGAGGGCGAATTGCGACATGATTCTTGTATCATTTCGGTTACACTTTCGGCCACTCCCATCTTTCTCATCGCTAGCATGGGAAAACAGCGTCGCACCAAACCAACGAACGTCCAGAAAGAAAGACTTAAACCAGAACGTTCTAAACATTGACGGAGCGTGGATTCCCTGAATTTCCAATCAGCGGTTCCATATTTGGACATTCCGATGTTGATATCTGTTACAATATATCCGAGAGGCATGAAGAAAATACCATATTTCTCCAGAATAGGCACTCGAAGTTCTGGCAAAGTTCGTATCTCAATGAAAGGTTGAGAGTTAACTCCATAGACAAAATCGATGCTCATACGTTCTGGCGATTCGCTACACACTTCGAAATACTTGGAAGCGTCAGTTTTGCAATCTCTGAGTATTTCTCTCGTTACGATGCATGATTCATCAGTAGACAAAGCGGAAAGAATTTCTTTTAGTTCCCATACTAGTGCGGTCGCGACCATTTCATTGCGGACCTTCTCAAGATCAGCAGGTTTGTGGCAGTCGATTTTACACAAGACAAATTCGATGAAGGGAGTATGGATTGCCTTATTGGCAAAATGGTAGTTTGCAGCATCGATACCACTGTACAAAAGCATGGCGTTGGCAACTTGCAGCTTAAGTCCGAGTGCTTTCATCTTATCATTCAGGAATGGCTGAAGAATCTTCTTTAAGTTAATCATGTGACCCCGTCGTTTTGGATCCACACTGAGCATATCTCTTGTATTCGCGGAAGGTTGCACATTTTTGATGACTGGTTGTACTCCCAAGTTTATCACTCTTTTATCTCGAGTGACTTTCATGCTTTTTAACAGCAGGATACCACTTTTAGACAGACTTGTTTGTCTAAATGTTGAAACATCTCGACTTTCATAGTTCTCTAGCTTGTTTGGAAATGGATTGCATTGCAAAAGAAAGAGCAATCAGAGCAGGATTGTTATCCAAACTTGGGTCAGCAAGAATCAACTTGATTTGATCAAGTTGGCTCAATATTTCTTTCACTTTTTGATCGACATATTTATCAAGAGAGGATTCCAATTCTTTCGCCATTTCTTTAACTTTGTGGATAGTGATTAGACAGATTTCCGAAACTTGTCTAGATATCTTTTTTGCAAACTTTTGGAGACTGGAGGTGGCTTCCCGCCATTCAACAAATAGAAAAGACCGTTGCTACATTTTTCTACCAACTGGACATTTCTACCGCCAAAAGGAACGCCTTTCACGAAGATGACAGGATCGCCTAAAATGTTGATACTCTCTTCATTAAAACTGGCATCAACAATGCCAGGAAAAATGTAGGCAAGAGGATTGCTCAATTTGTCTCCGCCAGATGTGGGAACAAAGCAAGTAAACATGCCGTCCATTTCGAGGAGATGTGGAAGATCAGTTTTGCTCATACTTTGAAGAAAAAGTTTGCCTTCTCTTGTTTCGGAAAGAGATTCTGCAATCGTATGAACTTCTGTGCCAACGGAAGAATCAAGTTCTTCCATCTTGATGCATACAAGAGCGGTACGAAATTTTTCTCCCAATCCGAATTTCCCAGAGTCGCACACCGGGTTTTGAAGCATGTAGGATCTTCCGTCGACATCAATGAGGTCAAACCCGCTGTTCGACAAGTATGCAAATCCTCGTCCGAGTTGTTTTCTCAAAGGTTCCAGATATTGTGGCAACGCTGTGTGAATATGACGACCACGATCTTCGCTCAATAGAATTCCTTCTGTCACTTCGAATGGCGTCGTCAGGATGGCCATTTTGATATCCACATCGAGAATCGCAATACACATCTTTTGGTCATCCTCTTCTAGAATCAAAAAGTGAGCACTCCGAATCCCAAGTCGGGCAAGTTTGTCTACGGAATTCATTTCACAACGATTTTCTTTTGGATTACAAAATGTTCTCTCACTTTCTTCATCAAGAAAGAAATGGAGCTACTCAAAGTTGCGGCCAGTTTGCATGGACAGAACGATGAACAAAAGAAGTTCATCGTTCATGAAACAAAGTATGCCCTTCTGGGAGCGATTTTGTTTCTAATTTTCATCATACCTTGGACAACCAGTTTGGTACAAAATACGTTCCCATTGTCACGCGGTCCGATCACGATCGTTTACAAACTGATTCTCTTCATCTGTATCTACTATATCATACAGAAAACGAGCTGGTTTCAGAATCTTTGAGTTACTTCGTCTAATCAGACGTTGTATTTATATGTCTTCCGCAGACTTCTCGCCTTTGACTTTGTATGCCTTTCCCTTGTCGCGACCTGGCATCTCGGGTCGAACAATACGATAGTAAGCTTGTTCTCCTCCCAGAGAACGATGGAAGTAAAACAAGTCTCCAACGTGAGCTCCATACCAGCGTGCTATTGGTCCTTCCAAAGACAAGAAAGGTAGAATCTCATCTAGTGCGGCGGCTTTGTTTTCCATCACTCTAACCAAACTTTGTCTCAACTTTTCCTTCATGTCTTCATCCGTGATGAAGACAATCTTTGATTGCAAAGCGAACTTCATTGGATTGAATTGCATGGAAAAAATGCCGGCCAGTTCAACGACCGATTGAGGAATGACGCCTTGACTTCTCGGAATGTTTCTCCTTGTTGCGAACGAAATGTCAGCAAATATTTTTTTGGCATCGGAAGTGAAACTTTTGTCATCGCTGAGAACAAACACGAGGTGAATCGGGGCTGACTTGCTGGTTGTCTTCTTTTGTCCGCGAGATGATTTTTCAACTGGTCCTCCCAAGTTTGCCATTTCGCTGACGACAGCATTGGCGACCTCTTTATTGACATCTCCAGTGGCAACTGCCAAGTACATAGATTTCACAACTCCATCCACAGTTTTCTGAAAATGGATCCAGTTACGGGACTCAGAATGGCTAGCCCTGAGAGTATCAAACTGTTCTGGCTCAACTGGATTCCTTCCGCCAATCTCATGATATTCTCTCAGTAGAATCATCTTGAAGGCATTTTTGTATGCCTTGTAGACTTCGGTTTTCGGTCTCATTTCGCACAAATCTGTTTTTAATTTTGTTCTTTCATTTTCATTTAACTCTTTGACACTTGGTTTTAACAAACTTTGCGTCTTAATTGTAGAAAACATAGCTTTCTCCCAAGATAGTATCCAGGGTTGAGACAAATGTAGATTTGTCGATCCAATTAGGTGCCACATTTTCTACCACAACTTTTGTAACACCATTGGCATTCATGTGATTATGCATGGCAGTAACAGCAGCAGTGAAATTGTCTTGAACGGCAGAAGTATAACTGTTCTTATTGGTGATGATATAATAGACATACCGACCGTTATATCTCAATGCGATAATGTTTCCTACCTTGATGCCTTGATTTTTGAGCCACCCGACGCTTCCAAAACGTCTCTTCAATTCTTCTCCACACCGAGATGAAAGTGTAAACCGCTCATCGACAAAAACTGCTACAGACTCTGTGCGCGAAATTTCTGCCAAATATTCGAAGCCACCTGCATAGACACCCGGATCATACTGCTTGGGGGACGAAATGTTTCCTCCCATTTCTTTCGAATAGAAACAAGTTGTTAAACCTATTTTGTTTCACGGAGTGTTTACTCCTAGAAATGTCTAGGGCTTGGCAGCCTTCTTTCCCCCTGCTCGGGCGGCCCGAGCTGCCTCCGCTTCTGCATTCTTTCCAGCATTCTTGATATCACGACGAGTAGTCAATCGCTCCTGCTTGGCCGCATTCTGCTTGACCTTCAGCTCGGAAATCTTGGCATCACGTTCTTCCATCGATTCGCCTGCTCGTCTTCCCGCACGATTCAATGCTGACCTCTCCCTGGCATTGTTGTAGCTTTCACTGAGGTCCTCCTTCTTGTTGCGAGCATACTTCTTGATTGATGTCCAAATTCCGTATTCCTTTTCGTCAGAACCACCTGTCAAGAGAAAGACGATCAAAACTGAGGCTACGATTCCGATCAAAATGCCCCACACAAGTTTGTAATGGTTGGCATCGCGTTCTGCTTGAGTTTTGTACTGATTGTTGAAGATCAGTACGGCCACAATGATCACGAGCACGATCAAAACTACCAGAATGAGCAAATGCCTCTCAGAGAGCTCCATCTTTAGTCACTTTTTTGATTATTTTGTGCTTTTCAACGCGTAGAAAATTGGCGGCCAACTTGTTTTGCTCACGACGCTTGCAAGCGTCAAGAACTATTTTGTCGTAAATTCTGCTTTTCCTGCAGCGGAACGAATTTGTTTGACAGCCATGGAAGCATGAATGAACTGCGGATCTCCCTGCACGTTGATGAGACGACGAGGATCAAACATGTCTCCTCCGTATGCAAACTGTATGATGCGACCACTTTCGTTTCTAGCTGAACCATCTTCGTAGGCAGCAATGTCTCCCATCATGATCCAAGCACGTCGATAAAAATAGCCCGTATCTTTTGGTTTCAGATTGGATTCAATGATGTTACCACGAGATGCTTGAGCATGGTGCCAAAACTCGATGGGATTCAAACCGGTCCCAAATGGACTCGCACAAAATCCATTCGAGACCGGATCGGTGTCGTCCCTCTCGACAAATGGGAGAGTCCTATTCGTCACTGGATTGCGATCCAATAGTTCTCGTTCTTGAGGTCCCACTAAGCCCAAAACTTGTGTCACATTGTTGGCCGTCCCCTTGGCACCAGAGTAGACAATAAAGAGAAAGCTGTTGCTGAATCTATCGGCTCCATCGATTTTATCTCTGAGGGAGATTCCTTCTTGCAACCTTTTTTGCATCGCTTCTTTGATCGCTGCGGGCTCCGACATCATAAACTTGAGGGAGACATAAGAACTGTTTTCTTCCTCATGCTGGAACGACTCTGTCGGAGTGGCTTGGAGCAACTTGATCAATATCTTGAAGATCTGAGTTTCAACCAAGAGTCTTTCTTCTAGTTTCCCTTGTCTTTTCCCTGTAAGAATGCTGGTGATGACAGTACGCACCAACTCGGCGAAACTATCTGGATTTGGCTTCATGTTCGCATACTTGATCAAATGACTTGCCGCCTCAGAAGTAAAATCGATTTCTTGCTTAGTTTCGGCAAGTATTCTCAAAGCTGTTGCCAAAATGTCTTGTAATTCTTTGTCTCCAGATTCTGCCGCCAGCTCTTTCTTCTTGGCAACGATGTCAACGCCACCAGACTTGACAATTGCATTGACACGATCTCCCAATTCTGCCATAACTTTGTCTACTCCAGCGAGGGCCAATTTGGCCAACTCTCCTGTGGTCCCGGGACTGAGCAACTTTTTGGCACTTTCTTTGGCAGCTTCGATCAAATCATCGATCGTTCCTTGAGGATCATCTCTAGGGTCATCTGTGTCCAGAACGCAATCAGATGGTCCTAATGTGAAACCAGTCACTTCGATATACTTGTAGAGGCCGCTAGTGAACGCACTAAGGAAGACCACGACAGTCTCAGCATCATACTGTTCGAGTATGGCATCCACCATGCCTCCCGACTCTTTTCCAACATCGTTCTTATCTAGTTGTCCGGAAACAAGGAATCCCTTCTCGACTAAAACAGTTTCACCTCCTTTGGCCTTCCTTTCGTAATGAAAATCGATTGGAAAGAAGAAGCTCAAAACAGCTCTGCCCGAAGCTGGATCAAGATTTCTCTCGAGACTATACAATGTTTGTAGGAAAGCGGAAGGATTGGTGCGAAACTTGCCGCCGGGATTGCGTTTCTCAAAGATTGACAATCCTTCCATAATGATAGCATCGCGGAGAGAAGGAGAAATGATTGTACTTTTGGCCGTCATGAGTTTGGCCGCAACGATCGAATTCTGGATCAAACCAATCCAGGGCGAAGAGTATTGATCTCCGCGGGCACAGTTTGCTACCATCATCTTGCTAGCAACATCACGACGAGATGCCAAATTTTGCGGAACAGCCATGTTCATTTCGTCTCCATCGAAGTCGGCATTGAATGGTCCAGTGACGCTAGGATGAATGCGAATCACGTTTCCTCCCCCAGCGAAGATTCTGGCACGAAAACCTTGGATACCACCTTTGTGCAAGACTGGTTGGCGAGTGATGACCAGAATGTCTCCCTCCACTATGCTTCTTCTGACCGTATCTCCTATTTCCAAGAAGACGTTCTCATGATGCTCCAAATCGAGAACACGGTCGTTGCTCTTGATGACTTTCTTGATTAGGCCAATTTTGAGCTTTCCGTTCACCATCTTAGGCATATGAATACTCCAATCTGTGATATCTTCCTGACTCAAAATTTCCTCCGGAATGGTCACGCTTTCCGCAAAGATTTCGGAGATACCAACTTCATCCACCATGATTTCCGGATCGCCGATCAAGACGGCGCGACCAGAATGATCAGAACCTTTTCCAGCCACATCGTGACGAATGATACCATACTTTCCGTTGATACTTGTCTGAACAGAGACAACAACTCGACCACCATGATGTTCGGTATCGAAGTGGTTATCGGTTTTATCATCTTTGGCGAAAATTAGGTTATAAATATTCTCACACAAAGTGTGTAAACTTGCCCCGCCAGCAACTCGCTCAGAAGTATCACTTTCTGATGATCCCATAGCAATATCAAATCTGGAGCGTTTTGACATATAATCGCCCTCCGATTTGTCAATCTTTTCGAGCAGCTTGATGTTCTCTTCAAGAATCGCCTTGTAATGGTTCGTGAAAGCATGCGGAGTCAGCGTTCCGGCTATCATCTTTTGATGCCTGTGGATATTCGACAAGACTGGAAAAACGTTCATCACCAATGCTCGTAGTTTGTTGGTACCGAAACCAAGCAACGAGGCCCAATTCTTGTTTACTCCTTCCGTGGTCACATCTTCGTCAATGGCAGTGAGAAATTCCTTCACATCTTCTGGATCGAGCAAAACAGACACTTCGCCCAATTTCTGCTCGATAAAGTAGTCTTTGACAATTGCGTAAGTAACTGGATTCGCATCACTAACGCATTTCGTACATTGTCGAGTAGCCTCAATGACTTTCAACTTGGCAGTACCATGAATACCCGCCCAGTCTCTCTGAATATTTAGCGGATTGAAGCAAGGTATCAAATGAACTGGTGGGCAATCTGGATCGTCAAGTAATTTCTCCCTGATCTCTCTGGTCATCATAGATATTTTTGTCTGGTCGACCCTTTCATCACGCAACCTTTTCCTCTCACGTAGGCTCTGATCGATGATCCAGTTTTCGCGCTCTTCTCTGGACTTTTTCCAGTGCGTGTAGCAGAACAACTTGAGGATGATGAGTACCGAACTGATGAACGCCGGATGATAAATTGGTGCCGCTAATTCGATGTAACCAGGATGTCCAGGGCATGTCATAATTCCTCCTCGACATTTCGGACAAATGTCTTTCAACTCTGATGGTCCCATTTGAGGATCAAGGATGCATCCTGCTCCAGTCATGGGAATTCCAGGTTTGGAGACAGAGACTTTGCAAAATGTCCCATTTCCCGTCCCACCTCGGATATCTTCCTCTGTGGAAATAGCAAACAAAAGTTGAGAAACTATGCCTTGATTAACTGCTAATGCAGCTTGATAGTTTTTGGCTCTCTCGAGTTGTTTGGAAATGCCAGAACTCGGATCGGGTGCAACAGGAGCATCTACCGATTTCCTATGCTTTTCCGCAGATGATTTAGAAACTTTCCAAGTTTCTTGGTTTGCAGCGAGTTTTGCCTTCTTGAGCAAACTTTGTTGACGTACCGCCATTTCTTTCGTATTTACTTTGGTAAAAATAATGAAAATCCTTTTTCAGATCTGTTATTTCTCAAATAGAAAAGACAAATGATATCTCACACAGCTAACTTGGTTGTTAGCTTGACGATTGCTGAAGGTATTGGTGCTTTTCGTCGTACCATAGGTAATGAAGCTGTTCTCACAATGAAAGTCGATAGTGATAAAGTCAGGAGATACTTTGAAAGAGCATTTGTTAGATGGGTTTTCAATGCAATTAGAGCGAACAAAAATCCATTCACATCTCCAATCGAATGGGACGATTTTGTGTCCCAAAAAGATATTGCTTACCTTCTTCAGAGAGATCCTGCATTGAATCATATTGATATAAGCAAGTTGGATTGGACTTGGATTTCAACTCGTTTTCAAACTATTCATTCAGTTGCACACAATTTAGAAGCTAAAGATAGTCCAAGTCGAGTAGAAGTCAAGAAAGACGCTAGGCATGTCACTTTGCGATATGTTTGGTCCGAAGATGGGTGGAAACGGCCGCTCGAATATAGTCTGTCACTTAAGCACTACGAGAATATCAAAATGCTCTATCAAGGTCCTCTCAACAAGTTTCATGATTATCTTCTAATTACTTTTGCCAGGTATGCTGCTTGTGGAGCAACAAATAATCATTGTTCCGCACCTCCTGACGTGATCGTTTTTTGTGGCGCCAAGACTGAACTTTTTGGTTCTCCTGTCAATGCCGTTACGCAGCAATACTGTTCTCCCTTCGAGGATATCGAAAAGTATTTCGGCAGTCTGGGATCGTTTTTTAACTTCAGGATATCTGCAGGTATATACTTCATGAATCCTCCTTACGATGAAGATTTGATTCTCTCGGCTATGCAGAAGATCATAGCAGTTTTCAAAACTACCATTCCTATCACCGTAGTTATGGTAATACCGATGTGGGATGTCTCAGGACAAGAAAAGTATCGTGGCCGCGTGCACATCGTCAAGGAATATGAAGCTCTAGAATTGATTGAAAAAAGTGGCTTCATTCGTTCCAAAACTGTGCTAGGGTATCAGAGTCACTTGTTTTTCGACTACTATACCGATTGTTATAAAGTCATAGCAGATACTTACCTCATAGTTGCCTCCAATACTGATTACCAAATCAGTGCACTAGAAATATCAACGAAATGGCTAGAAGTTACCAATTGAAACTCGACATGTGACTGTCTCGTTTCTCACTCTTGGGCACAAATCGGTACTATGTTTTCTCTCCTTCGATGTGCTTCAATCATGGCTAATCTTTCCTCAGGTTGTAGAAGTTCTGCGACTACTTTTATCTCTCCTAGCAAAATCTGGGGATACTTCGAGTTGGTGACAAATTTCACTTCCGTAGTTTCATACCATGTTGCCGCCACTTGTTTAGGATTGCAGATAGACCAAATTGCATGAACACATTGCAAATCGATACGATCACTCTTCGTAACTGAAATATTGTACAGATAACAGACCAAGTTGCATACTTTTTGTGTTGATCTCATGGCCATACCGATGATGGGTAGCCAGGCATTCGTTATGAGTTTTCTCTGTTTAATCAGAATGGCGGGAGCATTGAACTCTTTCCTGAAATTCTTCCAGTCATGCTTTTCTACTTGCAAATGTGGATTCTCTTGATCTAACCAGTAGATTTGTCTGAAGACATCCACTGATGCTTCAAAATTTTGATCTTCAAGTTCAACATCTAGTTTGATCAAGAGAAATTTCAAGCGTTTGACGGCATGGTCTGCGGAAATTTCCACTACAGGCGTTCTCAAGTGGCGACAAAGCACTGTAAAAAGTCTGTCTTTCGGAGATTTGGCCATCAGCTCAATCAACATGGCCAAAATTTGCTGATCTACTTCTCCACTCCAGAGGAAACGATGTATTAACATAATGAGAGAAGGATTTGTCGGACCAATTTCTTCGGAAATGGTTACGTAAATTTGATGCAAAATACCGTCTTCCAGTTCATCCCCTGCCATGATTGCTTCTAGAACGCATTGTAACGCCCCGTGATAGTTTCCAGTTCTCACAGATGTACGAAAAAAGGCGAGATTCTCGTCGCCATCAAAGTTTGAGTAAGTTTTGCCATCAGGACAGAGCAAAGTATTTCTCTCTGCGGCATCCATTTTTGGACTCTTTTGCAAATAAAATAGCAAGATCATTTCGAGACAAAGTTTCATCACATAAGTCGAAAAGACTTGAGAGAAGTTTGCAAATCACTTGGTGAGCGTGAAGTTAAAAGTGCGGAGGGCAGGGATGAACTCAATCTTCTTCTGCACATCGGCATCCTTATGAGCGGCATGAAGTGCGACTCCAAAAGGAATCTCCTGACTAGTCTCGTAGGAAGCGTATGTTGGGAATCTTTTGTTCAAACGGAGATCAAAATCGTGGGCACGACCGAAGCTCGCCTTGGGGAGACGTTGAGCCTTGATATTTGACAGGAAATCTGCATTGGCGATGAAGCGGGCAGATTGTTCCATCGTCTTGATGTTCGGATAAGAACGAACAGTCAAAACATTCCAAGGCAATTCGCGCAACAAAGAGATTGCACCAGCATCAGCACCGGGATTTGCCATGGCCGTTACAAAGATGGACTCAGTTGTACTCGCCTTGATCACGGCAATGTAGACATCCTGATCCTTTCCAAGCGCCTCCACGTTGAAGAGGCCGACTTTGTTCAAGTGGATGTGACCAAAAATCTCATGAAGCTGCTCCATTTCGAAGGCAACAAAAACTTTTTTAAGGGAACGGAGATTTTCAAAGTTGTCTTCAAACTTATTCATCTCGAGGACTTACATTGCTGCGACCAGCTAAAACATTGCCAGGAAGGCTAAATGAACACTCTGGTTAGGATCTTTGAGGATCTCTCGTATCCTCAAATTCTGGACATCGCGGAGGAATTCTACTTTCACACTGATAAAGAGCTGAACAAGCAAGATTTTGAACGAAAGTTTGCTCAACACCTTGAAGAAACCAGCAATGCAGATGAAGTTATTTCTCGCTACAAACGTAATCCAGGACTTGAGACAACGGAGAAAGAAAAAGCAGTTGAACTGTTCAACTTTCAGGTTGTTCGCAAAGCCGATATGATTGAAGGATTCGAACGCGATATCACATTCCTCAACGCGTCAGAACCTGGCACGGGAAAAACGTTCGTAGCATTGTCGGCAGCAGAGACAGAAAAAAGACCAGTCATCATTGTCTGTCCGAAGCAAGTCATGCTGACATGGTACATGCTTGCCGTCAAGAGCGAAGTCGAGATTCTTTGCATTTGCAATTATGATATGTTCATTACCGGCAACATGTATGCTTTGAGTGGGAAAGTAGATCTCGAAAAGCTGCCCAAAGTTGAGAATCCGTATCTACGTCGTGTGGAGAAACAAGGTCGTGGCGTGAAGAAAGTCGTCGAGTTTGAATGGAAGAATCTACCGGAGAGAACTCTGATTGTTTTCGATGAAGCTCATCTCTGCAAAAACATTGGAACACTCAGAACGTCTCTCATGTTGGGAGCCTACAATTACGCCAAACATCCTGAAAATCGCTGGAAACATATCAACATCCTGCTGATGAGTGCAACGATCATCGAGAAGAAACATAATTTGAAGCCATTTATGTACGTTTTGGGTTACGCCAATAGTCCAGGTGAGAAAAACATTGTGGACGCTCCTGATTTTTCCGTGAAGAACTTTGGTTACAAACTACTTGCGGAGAAGAGAATGACGCGAGCGACCATGAAACAAGCTCGGGAAGCTTTAGGCGATTTTCACACTTCTGATATCCGCACCAAGACTTTCAAGTTGGAAGACAAAGATAAAGCCCGCATTCAAGAATTGTGTGTGGCCGTTCGTGATGTCTTGAAAGGCAACCAGGGAAAGAAAGCTGGAAACCATCTAGCAATCAGAATGCAAGCTCGCCAAGAAATCGAAGCGTTGAAGATGGGAATCTTCTTTTCAGAACTCAAGGTTCAGCTTGCAGCCGGATATGCGGTGGCTCTCTTCGTCAACTTCATTCCTTCTCTCGAGGCTCTCATCAGTATGATTCAGAAAGAAATGCCAAACGAGGCTATTTCGATCATCAGAGGAGGACAAGCTGCCTACGAAAGACTCAAAAACATCGATGACTTTCAGAACGGCAATTCTCGAATCATCGTGGCCATGATGGGTGCTGGCGGGACCGGCATTGGTCTCCACGACATTAAGGGAATTCGTCCTCACTACGGTTTTCACTCTCCTCCCGAATCAATTACACAAATGATACAAGCTTTGGGGAGACTTGATCGTCTCGGATCGAAATCAAACTCGGTGCAAAGAATCGTCTTCATTGCCGATACAATTGAGGAAAAGATTGCAGAAGGATTGCTCAAAAAGATGCAAACCATTGGAGAACTCAATGGTGAAGAAGAAAGCGCAGACAATATTTTTCTCTTTGATGAGATCCATGCATACGATGAAGGAAAAACTACCGGTAGGAGTACCAATAGTCACTCCTCGCCAATTAAATCTGATCGAGCAGGGGAAATCAAAGTTGTTGTAAACAAAAAGAACAACAATATTACGATCACAGTTCCAGACTACATGGTTGATGCTTTTGAAAACGGACTGCCATCAGTTGCGATGTCAAATATGCATATCGATGGAGATAAATACATATTCTCTCTTGATCATAGAGCAGTAATTCAGGAGTTTCTCACTAGTTTGATCCAATAAATGTACGAGGTGTTACAACACTGAGCAATACAAACTGAATTCTATCTTTCTACGTACAATGATTCAAAATGAGGACTGAAGTAGTCAAGTTTTTCACACTTAATTCGGCCAAATGGCACAAATCGGCGACGCGACCATATCCATTTCTGATTGCTCACGAGTGTAATGATGTTTTCCTAAACAGGGAGACCAACCAGCAAGAAATCAGGAAGAGAGAATATTACGCCTTCGATAGTATCGATGTTTTCATTCGCGAGAGAATTAACTATCCTCACGCTCATGAAGTTATCTGGGATCGTCTCACGCCCGGCAAACAGCAAGGTCGTCTGGTTTTCGATTTTGATTTCACAACGTTCTGGTACGGGATCAACTTTGTACCCAACAATTTTCTGTCAACCATTGAAACTCTCGTGTGTGAAACATTTAAACGCTACTATGATGGCATCGATTTGAGTCGTTTGATCTTCATTTGGTTGATCTCAGATGTTGAAAAGAAGTGGTCCAAGCATTTGATCGTGAAGAATGCCCACTTTTGTGACGACTGGAAAGAACAAAGCTTAGTCTTCTATAACCTCTTTTTGGCTCTCTATGAGGAAGTCAATCCATGGCCCGAAGAGCATAACCTGAAGACAAAAGAATTGATTGACATTCAGGTTGCCAGAGGAAATGCAACAATGAGAATGATGGGTTCGTCCAAGTTGGGAGGCAAAACTCTTCTCTTTGAGTCAGCTTTTAGTTGGCGTGAAGAGTTAGTCAGGACAGAACACAAAGATACCATAACTTTCTACGACACTTTGATACAACTTTATCGGCGAGAAGATGTCACGAATGAACAAAATATTCGTCAATGCCAATTGAGGAAAAAGATCCTAGACGAAATGTTCTTCACGTTCGACCCCAAGACGAACGAAGATGTCCCAAAGATGATACCCAACAAGTTTTACCGCGAGGCGTGCAAACATGCCATGATTGATCTCACCAGGTTTGAGAAAGATGACACAGTCCTTGAAGCTGCAGCAGTTCAAAAAGCTTTTGCCACGTTTGAAAATCACATTTGTCGCGAAATGAAGCTCAGCAAGCAAACCATTTTTCGCTTCAAAGGTTGTAAAGGTTGTCTTATCAGCTTGGAACGAGTTTCTCCAGCACCATGTCTTCTCTCAGGAAAGGTACACGATAATGAAAATGCTTTCCTTCGAGTGACTGCCGATATCGTCTACTTTCATTGCTTGAGAGGATGCGAATTAGGTGACAAAAGAAGTATCCGCTTGTTCGGCACAATATAGTTACTTCGTTCTGAGCGAACGTTGTAATCTTTTATTTTTTCTTGGGAGAAACTCTCTGTTCTCTCTTTCTTGCATACGAGCATTTCAACAAGTTATCGCCAAAGTAGCAAAACAATGACGTTCGAGCAACTAGGGCAGCACAATCGATGTCCTCGTAGCGAAGAATGACGATTCTCTTCTCTTCCCATTCTCGTGGGAAAATGATGGCATCAGGTGTGGCCACACCGCCGAAGAAATGCTTGAGCTCTGTTTCGAGCGTTTGTTGTGTCTTGGTGGCAGGAACTCCGGAAACAAAGATGCAGTTCGGATCTTCGAACTCCTTGGCTGGCAAACCGAATCCCTGCTGACATTCAAACGTGAATTCCTGTTCGTCACAAGAGAATTTGATCTTTTCGTCAGAGATGATTTCACTAGTTACCTCTTCATCTGTGATAGTCAGGAAGGCATGCGGTCTTTCGGGCAGCTTTCCGAAAATGGAGAGCCAACAGACTTTAGCATCAGGTGCCGCATACTTGTCTGCCAGCATTTTCTCAAAAGTGGAACGAAGAGAATCAGACTCGAGTCCATTTCTGTTGAGCAAGAAGATCACTGTACGAGAATTGTTGGGGGCGCAAGCTTCAGCACTATTTCTGGAGAGAGGTGGACTACTATCTGCCCACGAAGATTGTTTTGTCACTGGAGAAACAACTTTAGTTACCGATGACATTTTTGCAAGCTACTGGTTGATAGTACTTCGCGACACTTGCTGATGACCTTGACAGTACTGACACGAGTGTGAGAATGAAGAGAACTAAAATGATACCCAATATGAAGGCAAGGGTGTTTGACATCTAATAATCAAAAATGTGCGGAATCAATCGAGCGGGATTCCTTTCTGTCGGAACAAAAAGTTTTTATCTCGCCTGTCATAACCATTAAGGAAAACGAATCTTACTCTTCTCGCCTTGCTTAGTTTAAAACATGAGTAAGTACGATCCTTTCATCAAACAGTGCCTTGGTGCAAAATACAAGGAGAAATCTTTCGATGAACTGACTATTTCAACAGCGACTATCGATGTGAGATTGCCGGAGATCGCCGATGTGAATTACAAATATCTCTTCGAACATCTTTCAGTTGATGATCGTAATTCGACTACTGTGAGGGGACCTGCAGGTACTATTTTTGGAGCAAAGGAAGGAGACAAATCGCGTGGAAATCCTCCCACCAAGACTTCCAAAGCGTTGAAAAATGCGACCATGATTTGGATTTGGCTGTTAGAAAAATGGGTTAATGTCAAGATTTCACGCAGCAGTCTCCACATCACTGGATGCAAAAAGTTAGAACAAGCTGCTGAGGCTTGTCGCTACGTACAGCAACACATGGAACTTCTCGTCACTTATGACTTCAAGCCTTACGGTTCGTATCCTTATGCTTTACGATTCGATGTCAACATGATTAACTACAATTTTAGCCTTGATGTGGCACTTTCGCTCCCAGATTTTGAGGAATTTCTTTATAAACGTCGACACGAGCAAATTGTCTCTTCCTATGATCAAAACATTCATGGTACTTGTTTGCCACTCCGATGTCCGGAACTGAGAGTCAAATATACCGTCAACGATAATGGTCAAGTGTCGATGTGTACTTCTGTACCAGACATAGAACAAGCATTGTACAATGTGAGACAAGCATATAGTTTGTTCTTCGACAGTCTAGAAGAATTTCAGAATGAATGAAATCACGATGCTCTTTTGGAGCAGAGTGTTATTTTACGAAGAGCCAATCATTTTGTAAGAAGTGTGTTTTCAACGCTTTGACCATTCTGGCTGCTCTTCCTTGAGTTCCTCCCGAGAACCAAGAGTAGTAAAACTGAAGACGTTCTACATCCCAGTCTTTGGGCACATCTTTGAAGCCTAGTTCTCCCAAGTCTTTTCGCAGTGCGTCTACCTTTTTCGGAAGGCGGTTCTGATCGGGGCCATCAGGATTGGCGATCTTAGCTTCCCACAAGAAAGCAGCCAGTCCTGGCGGTTTTTGTGAACTTGCTTCCAATCCTCGGTTTGACCTTCCGTCACCAGGTCTGCCGCCATTTTTCTCCTCTTCTGTCAGTATTTTGAAACGAAATTTGCGATCAGAGCTGACATTGTAGATCATCTGATAGTCTAGACCACTGCGTTCTCTTATGGATTTGGCCCGCTTGAACCAGCGATCGTTCACAATGCGAACGCATTTGTCAGTCTCCGCTGGATTCGCATTTCGAAACTCACTGGAATCCTTCTCGAGGATTCGAATAGCGATCTTTCCTTTCTTAGCATCTAGTTTCTCTCGATTGTACTGATATCCTCCACCATTTCCCTTAGGCCGCATTTCCTCAAGATAATGAAAAATGTATTCAGGAGTCTTGAACCAGACGACCGCCAAGTCTGTCAAAATAAAATTAGCTATTTCTTGCTCCCTGACTAGACCGGCGAGAGCTCTCTCGAGGTAGAAAAGGTGATTGGCGCCGGTTTCAGCACTCGATCCCTCCCAATTGGCCACGAACTGCTTCAAACTGATGTCTTCCTCACTGGAGGCAACTTTCTCGAAGACTTCTGCAGTCACTGCGTTAAATTCCTTGGGAAACGGAATATGCGTAATCTTTGAATACTCTTCTTCCAATCGACCATCTTCCATGAAGGATCCCAAGTAGTAGCTACCACCATGTTCACGCAAAACGTGAGGAAAGCCGAAACGATCATTGATGATATCTCTGCGTTCCAACATGTTCGTCAAGCACCATACGACTGTCCTCACATCATGTTCTGCTTCCAAAAGTACACTTAGTTCGGAGAGTGACCAATTCGTCTTGATCGAAAATGCTTTCCTAATGCGATCTTCAATGAAAGCAAACTCTCTTCCCGCCCAGTGAAGATGATAAGTGGAAACATCTTTGATCTCGGTGCGCATCATTTTTCTGACCTCTTTGGAATTCAAGCCAGCATCAACGCTGATCTCGGCCAGTACTTCGCGTACCGGCTGGATGCTCATATCTTTTTGCTGTACTTGCCACCAAATATCATGGTCGACTGTTTGTTCACCATTACTCCTGAGTGCCGCCATCAAATAACGACGAACGAATCTCTGTTTGGCATCCTTGAAGGCACGATGAGAGTCTGCACGATTGATGCGACCTTCTGGCTGCGTCGTGAGGGAATAGTTTGGTCCACCCATGATGAACTTGCGACCATTCGTGAGGGAAGTACCCATGGATAAAACGTCTGAAGCAATAATGATCATAATTTTGTTGCCGAAAGCATTAGCGGGATGATTCGCCACGTCTTTGATATTGCGATTGCGAGAAGTTGTACTTCCTGGTTCGCCGGTCATAAGAGCATAGCGAGGACGATCGTCCAAAAGTTCTGCATCATTGTGTTCTCCCAGGAAACGCTCATAGCCCATAGCATCAAAGCACATAGCCAATGGAATGCAGCCACCATTCAAAACCCAGGAATGAAAGTAGAATGCCATCTCTCCCTCGTGTGGAAACATCATATCAGTGTGCACTATTTCGATCACCCGAGCATACTTGGCGCTCATCCTTCGAATCACTGCTAGGCGCTTCCGATCGAGCTCAGATCCTTTCCCAAATTGCTTAAGGTCGGGATTGCGAGGAGGACAACCGGCGAATAACTCATCTTCGAAACGGAATGTGAAGCGATGCGGTTCCAAATTTTCTCGACGAGGTTCTCCAACTTTCTTTCCATTCTTGTTTAAGACCTTTCCCATGCCCTCCTTATAACCTTCTTTCACGTACGCTTGTATGGGCGGGTCAACGATCACGTAACCATTCTTGTCTGCCGATGGTTTGAGGGGGTCGCGAAAGTACTCGAAGCCGTCGTACGTATTTTTCTCCGGTTCTTCTGGATTGATGTAAATAAAGTTGAGACACTGGCGAGTTCGCGAGTGGAATTTCTCTCCTGTTCTCTTTTTGACACCTTCGCGTAAAGGCTCTTTGCGATCGAGAATTTCCTGGTAGACCTCGTCTTGCTCTGGCAACATTCTGACCTCGACGATCTTCAGAGTACTTTTCTCATCGGTACCATTGACGTTGCGCCAGAAGGGCTGCCCTTGATCATAGACTGGAGCCAAATCGCTCACATCCGAGAGATACGAAAGATGTCCGCGTAGTTTTGGCTCCAAGTAGGCTTTCAGAGCTTCCTTTCCGCCTTCGATTGCAACTTCCAATTCTGCTACACTGAGCTGCTTATTTTCAGGCTGTGTGAAACTCAACACACTGACCAGCTCGAGAGCAGAATTGTACATCGGAGTGGCTGTCATGGAGAGTCTCAAACCGATGTTCGCATACTTGGCCAATCGTCTCGTCTGTTGGTAAGTAATCTTGGAGACATAATTCTTGTCTTTCGGACTGATTTGAGCATCTTCGCTGAGTTCCTCAAAGTCGACCCCTTCGTTACGCAAAACGTGCGCTTCGTCAATACAAACAATGTCGACACTAAATTGACGACGAATCTGATCTGCAGACATGCCAGATAGTTCACGCGCAAATTGATCCAATTTCTTCAACTCGACGACTCTTTTGATGGCCGTGGCGAGGGCATGTCTCCTTCCTCTGATTTGATAGAGAGTGGTCTCATCGCGAAGCTTTTCGGTTGTGAATTCTGCGTACTTGGAGAGTTCGTTCTGCCATTGTCCAATGACGGAAGCTTTGACAGCAATAATGCATTTTCCTTTGTTTGTCTCGTTGCCGTAGCGGAGAGGAAAATCTGCAATCATCCTGATGAGATCAGTAGGAAGACGAGCTTTTCCTTTGCCAGTAGGCCAGACAATCATCATGGATTGTGGACCACTTTGAGATCCCAGGAGACGAAACATGTTTCTCTGGTAGGAACGAGGATCTCCAAACTTGGGTACATATTCCGGTCCTACAAATTCTTTCTTTCCGGCCATCACAGAGATGTAATCTTCGTCATCTTCGTCAGGATAGACGGCAGCTAAAACTGCTAGAGGGTCTTCCATTTCTTATGTCTCCAATCAGAGTTTTACTTCATTTGAAAATAAAATTTGAAAGTCAGTTTGTTTTTGAGAATTGTCACTATCATAATTAACTCTGCTCGATCGAGCGTTGTTATTGAGTGTTGCCCAGAACTCTCTTATAAGCGTCCAAATGAGCTGGTTTCTCTTTCACTGCATCATACAACCTCTGCAAGTAGGATAGAGGTTTTTCCTCCTGTCCTACAATCGATTTGATGTCCAGGATGGGACGACAGACGATCTTCACGTGAGGAAGAGAGTGAATTTCCTTGTAGGCGCGAGTTTGTTTGCAAGCTTCAACCTCTTCTTGAGGACCAGTTATGATCAAACGAAAGTCGAACGTGGCGTCAGGAGCTTTGAAAGTAGCTAGTTCTCCAGGTGAAATCGTGACGGATTGCTTGACGCGTAACTTGAGTTTGACTAAACGTGCGGCAGGACTGTCCTTCCCCTTGAAGTCAAAGAACCAAATCCCTTTGTTAGGCTCTTCAGCGAACGAAGTTTGATAAGGAGTGCCAACATAAAAGATATTCCCTCCGATGATCTGCTGTTCATGAATATGGCCGGAAATAACGAGAGGACCTTCCGTAGGCCAAACGTCTCCATCTTCGCTAATCATTGCGCCCATCTTGACGCCTTTGAATTCTTGATGAGCAAAGATTGCCGCGGGAGGATGTGACTCGATGCTAGTCTTGAGTGTCTTCAATGCTTCGGCAAAACGTCCGTTCGGAACGTAAGGAACAGCGATGAAACGATATGTGATGTCTGATTTCTTCAACTCGACTGAAAAAGCAGCATTATCGACAATTTTCAAGTTTTTGGTTCCTTCGAGTCCAGTGAAGAAATGAGATTTGGTCAGAAAGTGTTGATTGTTGGGACGATCATGATTCCCGATCAGGACAATCGTATAGGCTCGAAGTGCCAACTCCTTGAACCAAGCAATGGCCCTCGACTGGCATGATTCGCGAGCTTGCTCGTGATCGTGCAAAGTATCTCCACCGACAACTACAACATCCGGCTTCTGTGTCTCTACCATCTCAATCGTTTGGCGAACAAACTCATCCACAACTTTGATGTATTGTTGGCGAAAGTGGGGATCGCCAATGAACATCACTCTGACAGGATCAATCGTCGTCATTTTTGGCTCTCTTTGTTTAAAAAGATTGTCTAATCAATTTTGTTTGATCCGCGTACAATCTTGACGACTCTCAAAGAGAATTCTTTGTTTTTAGCATCTGTCGTCGCCAAAAATGGCAACCGAAACTCGAGAAGATGGCCTCGGTTGGAAACTCTTAGGCGATCAGTTCGCCGTCTTCATTCCTGAACAAGTGAGAGGAAGTTGGATCAAAAAATGCTGCGGAGTGTATTACCATTCGAGTAAAAAGTGGCACTTTCTGACCAGCTACATAACTGACGTCGAGCATCGTCTAGGTCTCAAAGCAGGAGAATCAGGTATTCGCGATCCCCGCTATCACTTCAAGATCACATTCGAAGCAGAAATTCGAGGACCAGAAGGTTTCGATGATTTGAGAAACAAGTTAGAATCTGTGGGTATCACCTGGGATCGTCACAAGGAGGTCTTCAGAGCGAATTTCAGTCACCTTCAATCTCTGGAAAAAGACTTGACCAAGTGAATCGCAGCATTAACATGCTCAGATTATGTCAATTTGCAGAATTCCTTGTTCTTCTAACCGTTAAACTAGCAATTTCAACGACTAGAACAATCTGAATATAAAATGAGTTTCCAAATTTCAGAAATTACGTTTTAAACGTTTGGTTACAGATGAATACCGAACTTGCCGAACAAATTGTGGGAGCTTTGGCTTCTAACCCTCAAACCGCTCGTGACCTTGTTCGTATCTTCAAGGGATCAAACAAGACTGCGATCAACTCTGTTCTCTATGCGCTTCAAAAGGATGGAGTCGTAGAGAAGGACGATAGTACCGCACCAGTTTGGAGCGTTGCGGAAGTCACCATTGCTCCCAAGAAGAAGTCTCCTCCGTCTGACGAGAGGAAGAAAGTTGTCTCCAAGTCTTCTTCGTCTGATGAAGAAGAGCGTCAACCAACCGAAAGAAAGAAGTTTGTCCTTCCGTCTCAAATTGTTGTTTTCGCCAGTGGAGGAGACGGGGAGGATGACTTCAAGCAACATTGTCGCTCCTTCAGGAAGATCGGCGTGAAGATCACCGTTTTCTCTCGCGACAATGACACCGAGGAAACGATCATCGACATGACCGAGACTCTCATCATGTCTCCACAGGTAAAAATCATTCTGGCATTTGGAAGCTACAACGAGGACAAGCCTTATTCGATCATCAAGGCCACCAAGTTATTTCGCACAAAGTATGGAGTTGAGATCCAAATTGTGAAGAATGGTTGGGAAGAACTGAAGCCACTGCTCGAATAAACAAAACACGAGTCTCTTTATGGACCAGTGATGATGACACGATTCTCGCAGTCGTTTTGTTATATGCGAAGGCGAGATGGGAAAAAGATTGCTTTTTCTGATTGGCGTCGAGGATTTCGGAACTAGCTGCGATGTTAGTCGCCAAAAAGAGTACTTTTTAAGTGCGAATATATCGACAGATTTTTCGACATCGGTGAAAGTCGGCTTTTTAAGCTCCCAATATCTCTCGCTGCCGAAAACTTGCCTGGCCAGTTGATCATCGCCGTTTTCGTCTCGTAGCCCGCTTCATGGGATATCAAAATGTTATAACATTCTGATATCAAAAATCTTCCTCAGGCTATCATATTTGAGGAAGCGAGAGAACAAACCTTGAGTCTGCCATGTATGAAAATCATGAAAACTACAATGATAAACTTTCTTTCATAAATTGAGTTTAAAAAAATATAAAAACATAGTTTTTGAATCGCTATCCACAATGAGAGGAAACGTTCTATTCTGTGTTCCTTTCTACGGCGATGCTGATGATGGTTACGGAATTGGAGACCTTTTGAGCGCCCGCTTTCTGGGTACCCAGACCATTACAGCGGAGGGAACTCAAGACCAGCTTGCCGGTTTCCTCTGCTTTTTAGGAGCGCAGTTCGAAGGGGGCATGGGTGAACCAGGTATGCAAGCTTTGAGTAATATCTGGGAACCCCACTACCATTTCGACACTTCGAAAGAAGAAATGGCCAGACTTCACTTCTCTTACGCAATCAGCGTCGCTCCTCCCATTTGCGAATACGGGGTCACATTCCTGACCAACAACTTGGAGCAATTCGTTTCCGGGATGATGAGCGTTCCGATGACGATCATCGGACACTGTGAAGAGGACGATGAAGACGTAGAGATGTCCGTTCGAGATCCCGATTGGCTCCAGCATGCTCGCTACCTCGATATCTCCACGGACGATCGTCGCGATGCTTTCGCAGAAAACGATATCGATTTCGAGCAGCACGGCATTCCTCTCGCAAACGTGGCGACGGGCCGAGTTCCACCAATGATCATCAACATTTCTCTATGAAATGAACAAAAACACGAGTCTCTTTTTGAGACCAGTGAAATTAAACCTTTGCTCACTAAGTTTGTGACTTCTAAAATTATTAGCGGGAGTCAGTAATCGCAATTTCGAGACTCTTTAAGAGTTCAGAAATCATGCCAGAAGTTGATCACTTGAGAACAATGGATATTCCTCTCCTGATGGCTTTCGTCTCAACAATTTGATTGCCACTCCGATTGCCAATGATGAGAAAACAATGCTCACCAAACTCGAGAGAATGAAGGCAACGTAAGTTGTTTTGTAATGACCATTATCTCTTTGAATGTACTGGATGAAATCGGTTTCCGAAATGCATTGTGACCAGAGTTGACAAGCATCTTGAGAAGGTGGTGGCACTTTCTGATCCAACTCTCTGCAATAACAATCGTATGGAACATCAAGAACATAACTTGCTACATCTTGAGTAGCCTTGTCGTAACTATCGCGAGCGGAAAAAGGATCTTCTATCATTGTGAACATTTCGCTCGTACTGAACATCGCAATGTACTTCACCTTTTGTGGCAATAGTTTCGCACCATTGTCTCCACATGGAATGATAACAACAGTTCCAAATTGGGGGGTACAAGTTCGCGGCTTGTAGTTGTAAACGTAGTCATAATCTGACAGCCTCGATAACATCACAGAGAAGTAAATCATGGTGATAAAACTGGCAAGAATACTGGCCGCATTCAGTGCGAGACCAATGTAAGTTAAGTTGAGGTATTTTTTGATCACCTCAAGCATTCTAGTTTCTTACCGAAAGTAAGTTCTATAGAACCTCACTTAGATCTATCAAGAATGATTTCTCCGTTCTACGGAAAGATTGCACAGAGGCAGGAAAATGTCCTACACAGATTTTCAACCTTGAAGGGAACTGAGGAAGTCTCTTGCGACTGTTGCAAGAGAACATTCAGTCCTGACAAAGTTCGAATCTCTAAGTGGCTTCCTAGGACCGTCCCTGATGAAGATACTAAGTTGATTTGGTGTCAAGACTGCATGCTTCACTTTGGCGCACCAATGTTCAAATGTCCGCATGCAAAGTAGTTTACACGATCTGTTCAGATCAAGTAGCTTTTCCTCTATTTTCAACCTGTTTACACGCTCTGTTTAGATCAAGTAGCTTCATTTTGTCTTGCCCTGAAGACCACTTTTGTATTTCAATATGGTCTCGGCATTTCTTTCGTTCCATAGCCTGGTAGGACTTCCCATTGACCAGGGTAGATATTCTCAAGTTCGGCTCTCAGTTCCTCCAATTCTTGCAACCAGAGATCTCCGGGATGAGTACATTCGTAGCGTTCGATTTCCTCTATCAGTTTGTCGCATTTCTTACGCAGTTCTTCCACCTTTTTCCTGCTCAGAGAACTCAAAGCCATGGACAGAAATTCCATCGGATAGCCATTTCTCTGCATAAACTCGAGAATGTACTCATCTTCTTTCGCTCGTTGATCGAACTTGGCAGGCGTGTCTTTGTCTGGTGGGAGACAATCTTCCACGAACTTCATTCTCAAGAGAGTGAGACGCAGTTCTTCGCGCATTTTTGCCATGTAAAGGTCTTTGCGCTTGACATAGATTTCATAACGATGTTTGCACCAGTTCATCATTACATGGGCAGCGCCATGATGATAATGGCGAGGAACATTGTCTTCTCCTATAAAGACTAAGTTCGATTCGACGAGAACCTGCTCTATGCCCAAATCGCGATGACGTTTGAAATCCTTTGCACAACCTCTCAGTACGAATGAAGGACGATTCGAGTCGACGCTGGTAGCCTTATAGTCTTGAATCTTCTCTTCTTCCACCATTTTGTCGAGATGCTTTTGATACTTTTTCCCACTCATGGTAATCGGGAGGTCATAAATGTGACAACTAGTTCCCTTCATCTCGAAGAAACCGCGGTTGAGAATCTTGCCATCCTTTCGTCTGAACAGAATACCCTTATAGCCGCGATACCAAGGAAGAAGCGGCGGTGGCTTAAAGTCGGAGGGATTTCCGTCCTTCACATTGACAATAAAGTAGCGAATCCACTCGATCAAATGCATTGGATTATAGTTGGGAGAATCTGTGGACCATCCCCAGCCCATTCCTTTGCAGCGATTGAGGAGCATGATGGGAAGAATTGGGTAATAAACTTCGACACCAATAGTCTCTTTCTTTTCGGTCACGTGTTTGAGCATCACGTCGTCTTCCGGCCGAATCAACTTGCGCAAAACGGGAGAGCGACGACATGAAATGTATCTTGCTGCCGAAGCGTCCTTTCCCATGCCAATCCTGCTGCCGAAATTGCCTTCTCCCAATAAGATCGGAACGTTGTTCGAGCCGGGAAAGTCTTGTGCCATTCCAATGATTGCTCCTTTCATAGATTCCGGACCGTGACGATAGTGTGTCAGATTTTTCACCACACCTTGGAATTCCTCTACACCCTCAAAGTCATTGCCTTTCTTATTCAATGCTGAGAAAGCGATCTGCCTAAACGATTCTTTGAAACCATCCGTCACACAAGGAATGGCACGACGATTGGCCTCGATTGCATAAAGGATGAGTTCCTCGTAAATCACATCTTCGACCCTCGAGATACGACGAGAATCGATGCGACCAGACTCAGGCAAGTCCACGAGAAGACGATAAAGTGCCTTCCTATCGTCGGCTCCTTTCGCTCCCATAGCGAGTTCCAAAACTGCCTGATCTGATGCGGAACACTGGAATGACTGATCGACAGGAGTGCCGAAAGCATCCTTGATCATATCTTGTGTAGCCGATCCGAGTCCCTTGAAGTAGTGCATGGTCCATACCTTCCAGTCAGGAGTGATGAGCTTCCACTTTTCGTATTCTGAGACCGAGTAGAACTTCTTCTTGTCCTTACTTTTCGTGACCGTAATGACAGGCGTGAGGCGAGCCGTAACGAATTCACTCTCGAGCAGTCCTTTGTAACGCGAAAAGAAGTTAATCATGAGTGTCTTGATGTGAATACCATCGACATCCGCATCGGCCATAATGCAAGCCTTCCCATATCGCAGTTTCTTGAGATTCTTCAGGTTGGTGTAATCGACTTTCTCATCGAGACCATAAAACTTGACCAAATCGTTCACTACGTCGGAATCCAGAATTTCTGTCGTGGTGGCTTTTCTCGTGTTGAGTACTTTGCCTCTCAAGGGATAGCAACCGCAGACGTCACGACCATTCTTGACATATTTGAGACCATTGACGAAGAACGGTTTGGCCGACAATCCTTCACAAACGAAGCCCACACAGTGTTCAGCCTTGTCGGTTCCCGCCCAGCCAGCATCTTCGACGTCCTCTATGTTCACATAGGTCGTTTTCTTGCCTCCCTGCGCCTTGGAAATCTTTGTGCGTTCTCTTGCTTCCACAGAGTTTTTGATCGCGGAGTATGCAGCCCACGACTTAAACGTTGTCAACATGTTAGGGTCAACTGTCGCTTTGTAGCTTATAGGACCGGTCAAACGTTCTTTGGTTTGATCTTTGAACTTCGGGTTGACAACATAGCAGGAAAGAAAGATGGTCACGTGATTTTTGACGGAACGAGCATCAATCGAAACTTCCTTGGTCGCCATTTCTGCCTTCAGGCGAGCGGAAATGGCGTTCAACCATGCTGTCACATGAATTCCACCAAGTCTAGTCGGCATGCCATTCGCAAAGGATTGCTGATAGCCGTTGTGCGGAGTGTCGAAAATAATACAACGAGTGGAATCATCTTCGAATATAATGGGCGCACTCTTAATGTTCACAATTCCTGGTAAGTAGCACTTAACGTAATCGATCATGGAACGAGCATCAAAAGTCACACACTGTCGTGATGTTGGAGTTTCGTAGCAAAAATCAATGGGAATCTTGCAGTTGAACGAAAAGTCCAGAACGAGAGCGGCATACATTTCTACCGTTTGTCTCTCAAAATGACCATGCTTTGTGTAACCATCATTCGCATCCCAACAAAGTCGACAGTGAAGAGGATCAGAAGTGAGAGGCTGTCCTTCCACCGTATGAACCTTCTGATCGTCTGTCTTGGTGTAAAAGAGTTTGAAATCGGGGCTGTAACTAACTTCGGTGAAAGATGTAGCTTCTCCTGACTTGCTTTTCTTGATTTCAACTCGTTCCGGTTCTTCAACCACTGAGAGGTTCTTTGTAGCAACCTGAGTGTGGCGCATTCCTTCCTTCACATTATGGCAAATGACCTGATAGCGGGTTGAGAAGATGGCCGCCAACTTAGCGCCAAAACCATTTCGACCAGCCCACTTACGTTCTTTGTCATCATCGAAGTTACTACCAGCCCTCAAATTGAAGAAAATCAAGCTCGGAATCCAGGCCTTGTCTTTGGTATGCCAGACTGTTGAAACTGGCCTCCCTTCATTTCGTATGATTACTGTATCTTGCGTAATGGTCACGCTGGTTTTGCCAGGATCGATCCCCAGTCCTCTCGATTTGCTAGCATTATCGGCAGCATTTGATAAAATCTCTAGAAAGATTCTTTCCATGCCAGCATTGTACGCGATTTCGAACTCCTCAATCTTAAAGTGGGTGACATTCATTTCATCGAAGAGACGAGCTAAGTTCACCTTCTTGAGTTCCAACTCAATGGGACCAACGTATGTATCTGGTCGCAGTAAAACATGCTCTCTATCGTTGAGACTGCCATATTCAGTCTCGGGATTCTCTTCCTTTTCTTCCATTTTTATCAAAGAAAGGAAGAAATTTTGGAAACCCGTTTTCTCCTTCTTGGCATTAAGAATTTGACTTTCCTGCTAAAACAGAAGTCATGGCCACTGTTTCTCCAGATGAAGTTGACGAACTTTTCAATCGCATTGTTTCTCGCAAATTGGACGGAACGACCTCTTCGCGTTGGACATCTGTCCTCGTTTTGCTCGTGATTGTTGTTTTAGTAGTTACCGCGACGGTATACTATCTTCACAAACAACGTAAGAAGTCTTCTTCTGCTTCAGTTGCCGAGCCAATTCCTAAAGTTGTTGTTAACGCCTGATGTGACGAAACGAATAATAATTTTTTACTCCTTTATGCAATAAAGTGGTGATTGAACATGGAACCCGTTTCTCCTCCCAGAGAGAAAAAGCATTATTTATGCGGAGTTTTCGATACGCTTACCCCAGACATGGAACTCATCTGCGACGCCCTCATAGAAAACAAACAGATTTCATCTGACATAATAGATGATGAAATCTTGATCACGTCTCCCGCTCCCCAAGCGAGGCTCGTTCTCGGATTCAGAAAACTACTCAGACTGTATGCGGATGGCTTGTTGCCTCCTGATCATCCAGCATTGGCACTGATGAAATCGATTTGTTACGTCAGGATTCTCGAATTCGAGCTCGATACTAGCATCGAATATAGGAAGGCAGAGGATTTCTTCGATGTAGTCACTCTTGGACGCAAAACATGGGGACTCAGAGCCATTAATGATGTCCAAAGTGCTAAAGAAAATGTCGTAAATAGCGTTCGTGACGTCGTGGATTTCTTCACGCTTTCCCGAGTTCGAGAAGAGTATGTTAATCTGGTTGATTCTACTTGGCAACAAGACAAGTCTCTAGATTGGATGACCTTTCGCGACGACTGGAATCTGATCATGGTTGCGGCAGTGAGAAAATATGCTTATGTGAAAATTCTGAACGCCGCTCTCGTCACAACTAAGAGCAAATTGACACCTATCATGAAACAACTGGACGAATTACTGCACGAAATCGATTTTCTCTTCCTGAGCTTCGACGGACTGAAGCGTCTCATTCTCCTACTAACCGAAAAGTTGAGGAAAGTCTTGGGAGAAAGCTTGGGAGCCAAGTTAGTTCCGGCAGTTTCACCAGCTCGTAAACCATTGGGTGAGGACGACATGGAGAAATTGCTGCAAACAGTGAAGTATACGCATGTTTATCACACCATAGGAGACGCGGCGGTGAGAAGAATTCGCTCCAAACTGGAAAAACAGCTGAAGGGCATCCAGATCGAGCCAGTTTTCATTCAACAGTTGGAAACCATGCTGGCGACCAAATTCAAAGCGGCTTTTGTGCCGGTAGGTTACAAGGTTGGTATGATTGCTGCCCAGGCAGTGGGAGAAAATGCTTCCCAAGCTGGATTGCGTTCTTTCCATCATGCTGGTATTACCGGCGACACTGGATTTGATCGCATTTTGCACGTCACCGATATGTCCAACAAGAATCCATTCACGATAGTCGCGTTGAAAGATATGAAAGTCTCCAGAGTAGTCGCCACTGAAGAACCAAAGAAAGAATATGTGAGAGTTCCAGCTACTATCCAGCAAGCCAACCACTATGCAAACATGATTGAGAGTATCACGCTCAAAGATTTGTGTACCTTTCATATTGGTAAAAGCGGTGCACACGTGGCTGAACCCAGCAGTATCTTCAAGGGAACCCCAATTTTCACCAGAGAGGCCGGAGGATGGCAGGATCGTTATACATCTTTGTTGAAGGCTTTGGGTGTAGTCGGTGCTGAACTAAAATCAACTTCTACCAAAACTAAGAAGGCGGGCTTGGATGCTCCCGACTGGTTTATCCGCGCTGAATGCAAAAGGGATATCATGTTTCAGAGACGAATTTCAATGGAGATGATCGCCACAGCGATTGAAAAGAAGATAAGCGATGCGCGTGTCATTATTTCCGACATCTTGCAGGGAGAAATAGACATCTACGTATCTACCTCAAGTACAAACGTTCCTGCCGAAATTTATCGCTTTTTGCGAGTCAAAACTGTCACTCTGTTGAAGGGAATTCAGGTGCAAGGTATTGATGGCTTTGAGAAAGCCATCGTGGAAAAATATGACATCATCAAGTTTATTACCCATGCTGAACAAGCTGGACCGAACGTTTATGTTCATTTTTCTGAGCAAGACGTTGCTTATAATGGCGTCACCGAGACTCAAATTCTGAGTCTCCTTAAGCTCAAAAGCGACGGCGCCGAAGTGGGAAGACATCAAAATTTACCTGGTCGTGTCTTCTACGTGAATCAACGAGAGAAAGACACTTTCATGAAAAGATTGCGACAACAGGAAGCGGTCAGACTGAAAAATGCCGTGGTTAAACCTTTGGAGAAGCAAGGAAACTCACTAGTAGTTCAACTCAATAGAGATCTTCTTCGTGGCGAACATGGAATTTCCAGAGCCGTTCTATCTGACTTCTTTCATCAACAAGCGTTGAAAGCCAAACAATTTAGCTCGGCGCAAATAGTCTTCGATCCTAATAGTTTCAAAGTGACCATCAGCGACAATCCAGACTTCAACGCAAATACTTTGAAAACGGAGATCGATGCTCTGAAAGTCGAAGAACTCGCTACGGAAATCCTCGGTGACGAAGTTGTGATTTCAGGATTGCAAACTGCCAACATAACAGTTCTGCAAAATCTCATCGATTCGTATCAAGGTACGGTGAAAGCAAGGGTTTCGACAGTTAGTGGCAAAGGAAAGACATTCAGACTCTCCCTTGCTCCACTCCCGGCTACCGAAATATGGAACCAACTTGAGGCGATCAAAGATAGCTGTCCTGAGATTTTCACGGAATTCGTTTCGAGCAAACAAGCAATCGCTGATCGTTATCGCATTTTGACTCGTGGCAAGGACACCATAGCACTCTCCATGTTGCCATTCGTCAATATTTATGCTACCATACCTAGTACTCCGGTGGAAATCTTCGAACACTTCGATATCGAGGCTACTCGTACCTACGTGGCCAACGAATTGGTTCTCAACGCCGGATCAAAAGTGGGCAATAGACATCTTGGCTTGTTGGCAGACACGCTTACATATATGGGAGTGCCAGTGAAGATGAGATTGAGTGGAAAAGTAGCGACCGAGTCTGGAGTACTAGCCACGGCAGCTTTTCAGGAAGCTTTCAGAATCTTGGTAGACGCATCTGCCTCAGCAACTGCCGATTCTCTGAAAAGCAATATGGGTCAAACTCTGGTTGGTAATTTTAGACTCGGACTTCAGGGCGGAAAGCAAGTCACAACGGAAACCAAACTGGACTCGGCTATTGATATGCTCAATGAAGGCAAGGTATCACACAATCGACCAGCCAAAAGGAAGGAAGTAGTGAAAAAGAGAGTGCAACAGAAAGAACAAACTGTCGTGGACATTGACGCTATCGCGGATCTCTTTCGGGATACCAAACAATAAGTTTCTACGCTTTCGGAGCGAAGAAAACAAAGGGAAAGAAGTTTTTTGTTTTTCTTGTCTCGAAAATGAGGAGATCCAAGTTTGGAAATGGCGTTACCATTCAGGATCACGCCAATTTATACGGCGGAGACAAACCAGTTCGACGCGGCAAGGGCGGCAGGCGTGAAAGTACAGTACTTTCTTCTGTAGATCTCAGAGAATATGCAGAAATGCCGGAAATAGATACAAGAACAGAAACATCTTTTCGTTCGATCCCGAGAAGTGACGATCGAACCAAAAATGATGATCGCGTTGTGAGTGACCATTTGGATCCAACTTCAAGACAAACTATCAATCATCTGAGAGAAACAATTGTTACAGGAGAAACAATCCAAGCTCCCCCTCCTAGTAAGGCTCCAGATTTCAAGTTGCGTAGTCGAAATGCTAGAACCAGAAATCCAGTCCAATTACCTCATCAAGATGATCTAGAAGTATCGGCACATTCCACAACGGTTAGAAATAGAGATCCTCGCAAAGTGACAGGAATCAAGCACATTCCTGACCAACAAGAAGGTCCAACAATCGATGTGCGTCCTGATAGAACTGTACAATCCAAGAGAGATTCACACGTTGATCCTAATTTCGTTTCTTCTGAACAAATAAACATTGATGGAGATACGAGGCCACAACAGACTTTGCGCGAGAAACAGCAAGGTTTTCGTCCTGGACCTACCAGTTCTGGCTTCGATAGTTCTATTTTTGTTGCGCTCAGGATACCAAAGCTGGAGAAAATCAGTGTCAAGGCAAGTAGGACTCGGCCTACCACCACAGAGAATTTACCAGACATAGATACTAATAGTAGGAGACATTCTACTCACAAAGAAAAGAAAGCTGTTACCAAGATTCCCACCTACGATCGAGACCGAGAAGAAGTCGGTGTGACGAACAAGGGAGTTTCCAAAGGAAGTCGCAAGCGAAAAATCTCTAGCAAAATCAGAAGTGAGAAAACTATCGATGATATTCGTGTCGCCGGAGGTTTCACCAAGGCCGCCAAAGATTTCGGAAAACAGAAGCCAACAAGAGAATTCTCTTTGTCGAAAGATGAAGCGGAAATTGCAGTCCAACCGCGTGAAAAATCTCGCTCCAAGAAGAGAGAAACGGTTTCTGCCCAAGGTGCCGCTGACATTGATCGCAAAGAGTTGACCAGCAGTCATCAATCTTCTGAAACAAAGAAGCGATCTAATTTGGTCGGTTCGCAATCGGATGTTGATCGTGAAGAGGTCACAACTCGTTCGTCAGGACGTATCAAGGAGAAGAAAACAATTCAAGCAGAATCGCAAGCAGATGTTGATCGTGAAGAGGTCACAAATCGCACCGAAGTACGAGTCAAAGAGAAGAAAACAATTCAAGCAGAATCGCAAGCAGATGTTGATCGTGAAGAGGTCACAAATCGCACCGAAGTACGAGTCAAAGAGAAGCAGAAAAAATCTCATAATTCTGGACATGTGACAGATCAGGATGAAATTCCTTCTGTTGCATCAAAACCCACCAGTAGAGGAAAAGGTAAGAAAAAGGCAGTGGGAAGTAGGAAGGTTCATGTTGCCGAAACAGATAGACCGCAAATTTCATACGTGAAGTACGATCCTTCGAGCAAAATCATGGAAGATAAGATCAAGCAAACTGCTCCCCAGTCCGAGGCGGGAAGGAAGGAAGAAAGCATCGAAGTTCGTATGACGCCCAAATCATCGGAACGCCAAAAAGTAGTTCCAATTCCGCATATCGTGGAGGGAGAAGACGATAGTTTCTCCGAGCCTGTGCTACAAGATCCCATGCAATCCCGCAAAAGACAGGAAATTGTTCCCCGGGAAGTAAGTGCGGGTGTAGACTCTTCTGATCGAATTGAGAATCCAAAAATTAAGATAGTTTTTGACTAAAGGTCAAAGTAATTCGAGTCTCGATCGGAGACAAGAGTTTTCGCAGTTATGACTCAGGAGCCGATCTCAGAGTCTAGATTTTCTATTTACTTGAAGCCTGAACCACTTTCCTACAAAGATGGACAGAGCAGCGATGATGTTTTGGTAGAACTGGGTGTAAGAATAGCAAATCTCCAGAAGGGATCATACAGAAAATCTGGTGGCTTGAAACCAATAGAACGAGTTCTGTATGGCATGAAGCTCATAGAAACTCCAGGCTATGGACTTCTCAAGATGATTCAAATGATGCCAACTTCTGTATACAAGTCTTATTTGTATGCTGACATCAATTTGCATAGCCGAATTTATGTCGAGATTGTGGAAACGGATAGCTCAAACCAGCACGAAAACCGAGCCTCCCCAACAAGTGAAGAATCAGAGGAAGCAGTTTTTTCACCAAAGTCGAAATCTCTTGAAGAGAAAGTTTTCATCTTCATGGTATGCGATCGTGGTGGAAAATGCTATAACGACATGGTTCGCCTTATTTGAAGTCTCCTTTAGTTATGAAGTTCTCCGGACTGAGTAGTATTGAGTTCCATCTTTTTGATGCGACCGACCCTAAAGCAACTTCAGCACTCGGATCTATGGCTGCTCGCAAAACGAAACGCGATGCTATCGTAAAGCATGACATCTTTATCAAATGTGCAAAGATCGAAAAAGTACCATTCTGGATCGCCTTCTTCGAAAACTGTGCGATTGGCAAGTTTTCCAAAGGATTATCGTATAAGGATGGCGCATTACACTTCAAGAAGCTAAGACGCAAAGTCATACAAAAAGTGGACATTCCTCAAGATCCAGTACTCGCAATCGAAGTAGTCAAAGAATTCGTCAGAAAGGAAATGCAGACGATGTCCAATGATGAATTAATGAAGAAACGCATAGAGATGGGCGTCGCGCTTGAAAGAAATGCGGTCTCTTCTTCTGTACAATGGAAGGATATACGAGCTCCAACAGTACGTCAACAAATGATCAATATCTATGCTTGGGAACATGTCGAGAATGGATGTATTACTTTTGCGGAAGCAAATAACTTCGTCTCTGTGGTCAATATGGGATTAGCTACTGGTGCAATTACTGGGCAAGACATAACGTTGGTTAATGGCAGGATCGTAGAAATCGAAGGATTGGGTCATGATGAAAACGAATTTTACCTTCTACGGGAAAATTCCGCCTCCCGCAGTATTCCTTCCAAAACAGTAGAAAAGACTAGCCAAATCGCTGGTTACAAAAATTGGGACAAACTGGACGCCCAGTATACAAACTACATTCACTCGGGATTTTCTGTCAAGTGATGCCAAGATATGACGACTTCTTTGTTCATCGGTAGAATCTTCAGAACGCTCGTGCGTTGCGAATTCAATCAAAGTTGACAGCTGGCTTGGACGTGGCCGCTTCCTCGATGGCTGCGGCAGGATTCTCAGCTCTGGCCATGCTTTGTTCCAGTATTGGCCCCATTTGCTTCATCAACCCTCCCATCAAGTTGTTCAACAAGTCACCAGCCTGAGGCTTCTCTTTTTGAGACGATTCTTTCTGAGAATCGTCTTTCTTCTCGTTGGGTTTGCCGATCCAACCAAATTGAAGCGCGACAAATCCGACAACAGCCACCATGTAAAGGTGGTAAATTGCCGAACTAATTGCAAAAAAGATTGTTTCGTACATCTTAAATGCGCAGAGTTGATCAGAAAAAGTCCCTAGTGAGAGACCAGATGTCTTCACAAAAAGAGTACGGTATCCAACAAGATGCTGGAGAGAAGAAAGATCAAGTCGTTCCTTTAATGAGACAACAACTTCACAGAGAATTGGAACTCATTTTGAGTCGCAAGACGTGCCACCTCCGACGCAAATTCAAAGATGCTAATGACTTTCGAGCAGAGATCATCAAGCACGATCTCTCTGAACGATTCTATGATGCCAATTTTATGGCCACTCTTTACTGCACTTTTGATGCTGTTATTCACCTTCCTGTGGAAGATGGTGATGGACTTGATGCGTCTCATGAGATTGTCTCAGAATTGTTCCGAGATTTGAGAAGAATTGGGGCCGAGTCTGTCAACGGGAATGCCATCATGTCGTCACTCAATCAGGTGAAAGACATGTTCGTCATCAAGACTCCCAAGAAGCCTGGAAATGATGAACTCTTGCACGAACTGTTTGTTGGTTTCATGGCTACAAACGGATTGAGGCGAAAGTGTCCCAACTTTGCTTACATTTTGGGAGGCTACAAGTGCCTACCTCCAGTCATCAACTCGGACAAAAGTGTAAGCAGTTGGTGTGCAACCAATGCCCATCCAGAAGATTACGTGAATTACATCATTTATGAGAAAGTAGATGGAAAATCGTTGGCCGATCATTTATCGAAATGCACTTTCGAGCAATTCTTCAGTTGGTACGTACAACTTCTCCTCGCAATTCAAATCGGTTCGGATTCTGTTGGATTCACTCATTATGATCTCCATGATGAGAACGTGATGTTGCGACCGTGGATGGGGCATGAGAAAATCGCTATTCCTTACAAAGTTCCTTCCGGAGCGACTTGGTATGTTCATACCGATTTTGTGGCTACCATGATTGATTTTGGCATGACTCATGTTGAGGTGAATCGAGAACACTTTGGCAAATATGGTTTGGAAAGTTGGGGAACCTTTGCCGATCAATCTCGCCCTCTCTATGATGTCTATAAAATCCTCGGATTTTCTATCGGAGAGATGCTACGAACAAGGAACAAAAAGTGTGCTCGTCGCAGTCTCGGATTTCTCCGCATCCTTGTTGACACTAATAACGAAATGACTGATGACGAATTGATCGACATGGTGAAGGAAGAAGGCAAAACTCTACATGTTTTCAGTGTGAAACGTTTGAGGAGCGAGAATTCCTACGATCTTTGGGACTATCTGAAGGAAACTAAGGATCGATATCCCCGCGAATGGAAAGACACTGTCACTACCACCGAGCCCACCATTCCAGTACTGGCTTGCCTCCATGCTTGTTTGACCAAAAGAGCAGCAGAGGAAGAAATTGGTGGTGACCAAGGAATGGCAAAGAGGGAAACTGAGAGTGACATGAAGATTGTGAAAGCTGCTCCTCAAAGTAAGAGGGCAGCGTTGGCCAAAGCTCGTCTCCCAGAGAACATTCACAAGCTTCGCCAAGAGATGAGAAAAGAGCATGCCAAACTGGTGATCAAACTAGCTGACATTCATAATCTCTCCAGTTCGGGAATTCCTAAAATCGCCGACAGCACTCAACTGCAACACATTCTGGAAGTTTATGTGGAGCCCAATGTGAACTTCCGTGATCACTACGCCAGTTATCTCAAGAAGCAATCCGTTCTGAACGACTATTATTTGAGTCGTGGTGAAACTCTGGAGAGTTCCGAGTTTGATCTCGGTCCGCAACTTCAGGAGTGGAATCGCAATTACGAACAAATTTACAACAAACTGAATAACCTAATCGTAGCGGCACCGAACCAAGCAACGCAAAATTACATGGTAAGTCTCATGAAGACTTAATTCGCAGTTCAATCGAACTCAGAAAGAAAAAAAAGAAGCCTCTAAATGAAGGGAGCGTTGGAGGCTGATGTGAATCCTTTTCTCTCCACCTGGCTTCCTATGGCTGGTCCAGGAGATTACTTTTGTCCTAGCGATGCGGCCGTCACGAAAGTGGTCAAATATTTCAATACAACGAATCGTCATCTTCGTACCAAAGTGAGTAAAACGTTGATTCTAGCCTTCGCATCACTCTGGGACGATCAAAAGAAGGCTCAGCATGGTCTTAAGTCAATGGCTACGGGAGTTATCGATGGAAACTTAAAGATCAAAGTCTTGCGTGTCTTCAGCTCGGCCGAAATTACTGTCCATGAAGTGAATGCGTTTATCTCCAGACCTCATCTCAATATGTGTCTAGAAAGAGATCTCCGTGGTAGCTTCAACAAACCAGACACAAATCCCTTCTATGGAGCTTTCAAGAGATCGAAAATGCTTCTTCAAGGTAGAATATACACTTTTCCTGACGTAACGACTCTCCAAGACTTGTACGAATCTCTAGGCATAAAGTCTTACGCAGATTTGAATCTGAGCGAGGGCGATTTGATTTCCCTGGAAGAATTCTGCACGGGAATCAAGTTCAATGACATTCTGGAAACCAGTGATGGAATCCACGCTATCGATGTGAAGGTCGATGAGGAGGGAGTTCCAACGGAACTCAGGGAACCTACAATCATCTTCACTGATGCTCCACTTGCCAACTTCACGAAACAATTAGGCAAAATACTCGAGAACAGAAAGAATCCGCAAGGATTCGAAGTAGATGCCGGCGTGTTCGAGCAAATCACCAACGGACAAATTCACGGAAAGCAACTCGGTCAGTTATGCATTTCGAGCAAAGCATTGTTGCAACGTTGTCAAGCCGATAACTATGGCGTGTTTCGTCGCGCACTTCAGAGAGAGTTTCGTGTCACATGGAAACCTCATTTATACGGCTATAGAAACGCGCGCGATCTTTATGCTCGCATGCATACTGGCTACTTCTACTATGATGTAAACTATGTTCTACTTCGACATAGACGTCAATATGTGCTAGAGTTGTTTGCTAATCCGCCACTCGAAGGCGCAGTCCTCGTGGTGCCCAACGCGACTGATCCGGTTTTAAATCCAAATGATCAAGCCAACGATTATGTCTTCATGTACAATCATAAGAATACGAGTTTTTCCTTCGTTGTAAGGTTGGCAGATTTACGTCCATTCGGAATCGGATTACTGTACGATTCTCTTGGAGATGCTGGTCCAGCATTTATAGATGAATTGGAGGCTAATTTTTGGCGCGTCTGGGAAAGTGATGGCTTTAGCTATGTTTCAGCTGTCATGGAAACAGCTTTTGACGACAGAGGGATCGCAACATTCGAAATGATAAATTGATAGAGAGTCTAAGTCTTCTGGACTACGACAATAAAATCAAGATGGAAGAAAGCGTTTCTCTCGATCCTTGTTCAGATGATGTTCGACGAGTTGCTGATGCCAGTAGTTCTTTCGTTGGATTCTGCATTCCGACGAAAAAGAGACACAAGTTGAGAGGCAAAGTTGGTCTCAAACCTGTTGGAACTTTGCTTAAAATTAGTGGCGGTCAGTCTGGCTACCAATCGGGAAGTCAAGTTAATACTCATCAAGAAAATCAAACTGGTCCCAGAGTTTACTTAGATGATAATCGCAGGAAGTGGCACGAAAGATCATCATGTTGTTCCTGCCATCCTAATCGCCTTGTGCATTACGATGATTCTCTCATTTCGAATTCACAAGGATCGAGCGAAGTTTCATTCGTTGTGATGAATGATGGTAGTCGCGATTTTACTTCCAAAACGTATCACTATCGTGATCGTGATAAGTCTACTTGTTGTCAACACTTTTGGGCAGACATTTTTCCCATCTTTTGTTATTGCGATTGTGGTACCAGAGACCTCTTCTTTGGTCATGAATTCTCGACAGCAAGTGAATAAAAATGATCACGCGGAATTTTGTTTTCATGTGAGTTAAATTGTTCCGCAGATGGAACCAGAATTGATCCAACTCACAGAGGAACAGACTGCCAATCTTGCGATTGCCTACGAATATTTCACGTCGAAGCGCGTCATTCTAGGACCAGATGGGACAGGAATAGATGGCGCTTTGGCCGCTCTCGAGGAAGTCAAAATATATCTCATTGGGTTGGCCGATATGTATGGCTTGAGTGGCGAAATGCGCAAGATTCATAGTTCTATCTTGTTTGAAGAATTAATGAAGTTCTCACTGCTCAGCCTTCATGTTTATCTGGATTTGATGCATCAAGATGTTCCTCTAGACTTCTCTCGATCTGACGATCCGCAAGGACATGAGAAAATCGCGCTGTTCATCTTCAATTATCACGTGAGAAGACTACAACGCTTACGAGTGAAAAGATACTTGGCCCATCTCTTCTTCAATTCACCAGACCAGGCAGAAATCTTGCGTCCCGAAGTTCTGCATGTTCCCGATGAAGACAACATTGTGGAAATCGCTGATCTCACGCCGAAAGAAGCTTTGGAGAGAGGAGCGGACTACTATTTTCTTCGCGTGGGAGGACTCACTTTGGACACTGCTATGAGCAAGTATGATTACGATGAAGCTCTCCATATTTATTCCGTTGTGACGATCATGGAGAATGATCGGCGTGTCGATCCTACCGATTCCTCCAATCTCAAGCATGTTGGTATCACCAATTTGACAAGTCACGAGGACTTGTGTCTCATGCTGGTTGAGAAATGGGGTAGCCTCAACTTGGATCCTCGAGCTTTCGTCACAACTGAGGGACCAATGCTTCCACTTTTGTACGAGAACAATGAAGATCCTCTTTCCATCAATCATCAGGTCAACTTTGATGATAAGGTGCAAAAACAATTAGTTCGGGCATGTTGTAGCGAAGGTATTCCCGCCTTTGAGCTCGGCACGATGAGACCAGCCAACCTTCTGCTTGAGGAATATACGATTGCACAACTGACCCCAACTTTCTGCGGATCAAAGGGAGATCACCGCGATATCTACCAGGCCGCTCTCTATGATCGTACAGCTTCTGGCATCCATATTGAAGAATTGGATGAAGAAGATATAGTCTTCTTTGGATTGCGCGATGGTGTCAGCAAGATGATCGTCTATACGATCGAGGAACTATACCACACGTTCAAAAATCCTGACAAAACTACTGATGGTTCAGGAGCTGGCTACTTTTACGATCCCATTTCACTCAAAAAGCACGGAACTAATGTAATCGAATGGACTTCCTTCTCTCATTTATCTGTGAAAAGACTCATGACACACGTGTTACCATACAAGAAGCGTTGCAACTGGAGCAAAAGATTGATTGCCGCTTGTCAGGAAATCTTTCAATCGAATCCTGATCTGGGTGTAATCGAAATGGTTCAAACAGAGGCTTTCCGTGATCTTCGCACTATGTATCGTACTGAAGGACCACAAGCCATACCTGAAGGATCAGAAAATAGTCTCGAAAGTAGGTTTCTCAAAGCCGAACAAGGAGGTGAGGAAAGTATTTCTCAGAAAGCAATAAGTTCGCCGCAAAATGAAGGAAGACTGGCTCCACCTGGTAATCGACGATCAGTTCTCAACTTACTTCTCATTATGTTCAACGTGGGAAGCGAATTAGCGAGCTATGATGATGAAATCGATGTCTACGATGAGGATGCTTTACGCAGACTCATGGGGAGCGATCCTTTTCGCAACTTGCCGCAACCAAGCAATACTGGAAGACCACAAGCGGAGGCACGCGATCGTATTATGGACATCACTGCCGCTGCCATGATGTTAGGCGATGGTTTCTATACTTTTAATCGTTTGCACGTTCTCAAGTATTACGATGGTAAATTCCACGCACATTACGATGATTCCTCATACGAACTCAAAAAGTATCTCTCTGTCTTGACCAAGATGGCTCAATGGTCGCTCACATCTTCTCTAGTACTTGGTGGAACATGGTTGATGGCAACTGCATCATACTATCATCACAAATTGACGAGACGCTGGTTGGGAGGAACGATTCTCGAAGTTGATGAAAGAATTGATGAATCGCCGGAAGAACAAGACGTTAATCAATAAAATGAATTCACAAGTCCCGAAAAAGGGACTAGCGAAAAGAAACAAACATGGAAGTCATTCTTCGCAACTTCAGGTGTTACAAAAATCAGTCCTTCAAGTTCGTGCCTGGTGTTTCTCTCTTGCCAGGCGTGAGTGGAGCAGGAAAGTCAACCATTTTGGAAGCAATCGACTATGCACTTTATGGCAAGTTGAAGCAACAATATTCTCACGGCGAGACTACCTGCTCGGTTCGCATCGTGATGGGAGATGGTCAAATCTGGATTCAGCGCAACTCTGGCCCCGGAAAGTTTCAATTATGTGTCAACGGAACGACATACAGTGGTGATGATGCTCAATCTATCATTAATCAAATGTATGGAACACGAGAAGTCTTTCTGGCTGCCTCCTATCTCAAACAAGGAGAGAGATGCGTTTTGATGACCGGTACCAATGCCGATAAGATGAAGTTGGTTCGCTCTATTTCATTTCAGGATGAAAACGTGGAGACTGTTCAGGATAAGATCAAGTCCGATCTCAAGGTTCAGCAAGAGAAGATGCGCCAAGCAGAAAATGCTCACAACTTAGCGAAAGCACTTCTGTCAGCATTCGACAAAGACAATCCGGAAGTCAGTAAGGTTCGCATTGAAGACGTCCAGATCGATGCAGATCAAGTCCAGAAGGAAATCACAGAGATCGGCAAAATGATTGTAGAGCTGGAAAAATCCATGACTGAACTCATCTCTCTCGAATCGAAAATCAAGACGCTGGCTGGTTTGATCCATAATGGGGGACTAAATAGTGAGCAAAATGGGGGACTAAATAGTGAGCAAAATGGGGGACATTTAGTCCCCCAATTGTTACTATCTACGATCGAATCTCGCACGGCAGAAATTCAGACACGTCTCAAAATCTTGGGAGAGCAGAGAGCAACCTTCGATGCTTCCCAGAAGTTTCGCAAGTTGTTCGAATCTGCTCAGCAAGAAGTTGATTCTTTGAAGGCAGAGATGATCGAACTCTCCGCCAAAACTGGACAAGCAAGTAGTACTATCAAGGCAGAAATCATGCGGATCAAGAAGAACCTCGCAATGCAGGCCAGAATTGATGCTCTTTTGAAACAAAATGGACAGAATAATGTCCCAGATTTGAGAACTGCTGCTGGTCAAGTTGCTGCTGATCTTCGCTCTCTCAAAGTTCTCATAAGTAGCCTCGAAAAGGATCTCGAGGGAAAAGAATGGAATGAAACACAGTTGAGAACACTGGTTTGCCCCAAATGTTCTAGCGGTTTAAAACTCGATGGAGGAAACTTGATCGTCCTGATGTCTGACTTCAAGCCTATCTTGCGAGAACTCACATGTCCCGAAGTTAGTTCAAGCATGATTTCTGCCAAGAAGAGGGAAGTAGAAATGCTTGAGACAAAAAAGAATGTCATCCAAGCAGCTCATTCTGAAGTCAACACTTTGCTACGTGATTTGAACTTCCATGATCCTAACGATGCGATCAAACTGATCACCTGCGAAAAGTTCTTGCAATGTGAGGAAAAATTGATCGCTTCTCAGTCTCGCTTGCAGTCGTTCCAAGGCGAAGTCACTGGTGGAATTGCCGTTGATTCGACAGAGGAAGCCAGTCTTCGTAGCGAGTTGGATCTTCTTTATAAGCAAAGAGCAGAACTAGAGCGAGGACAAAAAGTCAGAACAGATTTGGAACAAGCTAGAACCTTGTTGGGAGATCGTAGTTCCGAACAAATTTCTACCAAACTTATTCAATTGCAGGAAGGCAGGAAGGCCAAAACTATTCTCGTCCAACTATGCAACAAGTTTGTGAAAAGGAGAGATCTCTTGGAGGAAGAAAGTAGGCAAGCAGAACTTCTGACCGGCCTCGGACACGAGGCCAAAATTTTGAACGAGTTGCTTGAAATTGCCAAGCAAGTAGAAATACAAGCATTGGAAATTTCGGTTGCTCACTTGAATGCCACCACAGCTCGCTTTCTGAACATCATGTTTCCCGAAGATCCGATTCAAGTGGAGTTCAAAACAACTCGAGAATCGAAAACCAAAGCTGATGCCAAGAGCATGACCTGTTCGATGTCTATTTACTACAAGAATACTGTCTATGGGTCTCCTGCCCAGCTTTCTGGTGGAGAAGCTGATAGAGTTTCACTCGCAATGACACTTGCTTTGAACTCATTGCTGGGATCACACCTCGTCTTGTTGGATGAAACTTTAAACACTCTGGATAGGAATGCAAAGATTCAAGTTGTGGAATTATTGAAGACATTCGTGGCGGAAAACAAGATCTGTCTCGTGATTTCGCATGAAGGTGTAGAAGGTGTTTTCGACAGTGTGGTCAAAGTTGGCAATCAATGAAAGTAAACTCTAAGCTTAAACAAGCTTTGAGAACAAAGTGAAGCCTAGTTTTTACTAATTTGTTTGATCAAAAAGTTAATATGAATCTGGACGAGGAGACTGTCGCTAAGCTGACCAGTTTGGTTGTCTTTCTGGCCCGCTATGGACAAAACTTTGAGAGAACATTGCGTTTCGGGCCGATGCAACCCGGGGACAACCGTGATCCAGACTTGTTGCGTGCAGATTTGAGCACATTTGTTTTGCAGAAATCTCGCATTGTGGTTGTGCCAATTGTCAAAAGAAGTGGTGAAAGTGATTCTGACGAGGAGACAAATTACGATGGTTATCTCTTGTGGGAAAATGGAGATTACAGCATGGAGATTCGTCATGAGAGAGACGAGTTTCAAGTCAGTGTCATACGAGAAGTCATCAGGAATTCAGGCTACGTGACAACTTTCGATCAAGTTGTTGAAATTTGTAGTAACCTTGATGCTGGAGATTTTAGCGGGGCAATGAGAATCTTGTTTGCTTCCTACAATGGCATCGCTCGAAGCGTTCAAAGTTTGGATAAAATAGTCCATTCGTCAGCAACTAGAAGCACTATCTCCGTGCTAGAACAATGATTTCACCATTTATTACGAATGAAGAAACCAATTTTTGATAGCTGGCTGGACTAAAATGTCTTCCGATGGAGAGGATCTATGTTCGCTAAGCGGTAGCGATGGTTGTGAACAGCCTGAGCATCAAATTAGCAGTCATGCGACAATCAAGAAGGAAAGAATAATGCAGCAATTGGAGAAACATTTGTTTCTCAATGCTAGGATAGTTGTGGAAGGAATTGAGATGCCTGATGAAGACATTGCGTCTGGACTCGATGACGACTCTGATACTTCTTGTGAAGTAACATTCGATGCCTACTTGCTTTGGTCATGTGAGAACTATCAAGTTGAAGTTCGCCCAGACGATGATCGTACTTATCGCGTTCGTGTTGATCACAAACCTTTTCTGCAAATCCGCAACTCTGGCTGTGTCCCAGGACTGAAACAGGTTTTGGACATTTGTCGCCATCTCGAGGCGAAGCAATTCGAGGAAGCAATGAGGATTTTATTTGCCAGAAAGGAAGGAAAACTACGTGACGATGCTGCTTTGGCCGCTGTTGTAAGCGAATCGTGGGTCAGAAGTACATACTCAGCGTTCGAAATGTAAGCACTAGACTTGTTGAAGTCATGTGAACGAAACCGATTCATGCGAACAAAGAATGTGGGGGATCTTCATTTGGTTCTTTTTGCAAAAAGCATGACGTTTTAAGTTGAAAATCGTAAGTATTCAAAATATAAATACTATTTGCGGTCCGGGTTTCTGTACATGATGTTTCATTCTGATTCGATCTATTTATAGGAAATTAAGACCCCCGGCAAGTTTTGGCCGGACTTAGCCAAAAAATCCGACCATGCGTTAGGACAAAAAGCATCCTTTCAGGACAATTGTTCGCACCACGTTTGTTCGCACTTGCGAACAAACGTCTTGAAAGTCTATTTTTTAACATCCCACGGAGGCGAAAGATTTCTCGGTCAGCGCATCGACACGAGGCCTCGTGTCGATGCTATATTTGAAAAAGTGGTCGCCAAAAAAGAGGTCCTGGATAAAATCAAAGAGCCTCATCGATTTCTTTTGCCAGAAGATGGATACAGTTTTTGATTCCGTTGTTCATAAGGTGCCTACTCTGATTGGAATTTCTGGCCGCATCGGCTTCAGAAAAGACACTCCGACCGCCAATCGTGGAAACTCCAATTACTCCGCCTGTCTAGGCATCGTGATAATCATCGATAATATCGTGTATCATGAACAATGCGTCCTCTCTTGAAGCTTTCCGTCTGACCAGTCAGTTGAACATCAACTGCTTCCCCAACTCCTAAAATATCATGAGCCTCGATGTTGAAAACATAAAGTAAAACAAACATGAGCACGATGCCGATCACGAGAACAATCACCCAGCTCGAAATTTGTTCCCTATCTAGTCCTAACCACTTGAAAATCACTCTGTCGAGAACTTCGTCTCCAGCAGTAATGATTAGATAGGCTACGATTGCCAGAACAAGTATCTGGACAGTAAACTTAATATCCATTTAACCGAATGAATAAACTTTGTTTCCAAGTTTGACAACCAAAAAGATGGTCACTTTTACCGACTTTTGGCCTCGCCTGAAGGTCACATCATTTTGGATCTTTGTATCACTCGCTTGTTTTCACAGTGGTCCATATATCGCCCTCGTATATTGGGGCGGCATTCATCTCGTCGCATTATACGAAATGCAGACTTTGTTGTCTGTCTCGTTGCTTTCAATGATCATTAACATGTTGACGAGTTGTTTGATCTTCCTGGGATTGTCAGCTAGTCACTTCGGATTTCCTCAAGTGAATGTCGAAGTAATGTTACCACTTGCTTTCATACCGTTTGTCTGTGCATTGATCGATTCTCGAGGCAACTTCTGGTCCACCTGTGTGACTGGTATTTCATTTATTTGGATCACAATTCCGTGCTATCTTTGCTATCGCCTGAATCTACTAAATGTCAACTTCATGATGGCCTTCCTGACAGTTACTTGGATAACCGATTTTGGATGCTACATGGCAGGTCATATGTTTGGAAGAACGCCATTACTTGAAAGAATCTCGCCGAAGAAAACGATTGAAGGATCGATTGGCGGGGCTATTGTCACTTTCGTAGTTGCTCACATCATTTCTCACTATAATTCGTATGTTGGCTGGACAGATTGGATGGTCATTGCATTTATCGCCGTAGTCTTCGGACAACTCGGTGATTTGTTCGAGTCGATGTTCAAAAGAGCACTCCAAGTTAAGGACAGTGGATCTCTCATTGGTCGCTCTGGTGGTTTAATGGATCGTTTTGATTCTGTGTTTTTCTCTGTCGTCTTTGTGAATGCATACTTGGCACTCTGAGTATTGTTATTCGAATTCCTCGCTGGAATGAGAATTGTAACTTCTATCAATGTCACTCGGATCTTTTCCATAAACGTCACAATGTAGTTGTCCATCTTTGTCGAAATAAGCGAGGTCAAAGTAGCGTTCCGGATATCTCTCATCGTTGCAGAATCGAACGCAAGTCTTAGTATCACTAAACCTGACCAACACCGCTAGCCACTTTTGTCTTTTCACGTGACCGAATTTGTTGGCACCGACGTTTGTAAGCTTGGGATCATCCATTTCGGCTGCATCTTGATCTGCTGAAATCCAAGCTATGATTTGTCTGATGCTACAATTTTCGGCTCGCAATAGAATTGGCTACTAAAATGGAAAAGTGGGAGACTTGGTTTTGTATCATTGTGATTCTCTCGGTTGTAAGCGTTGTTTTGATGCTCGGATATGGATTGAAGAATTGCGAATCGTGCAAATTGAAGAAAACTGATGAAATTCAATGAAGTAAAAACTCTTGTTGCTTTCGGCAACGCGAGTGAATTTAAGGAGCGACGGCGCTGAACTCTTGCCAGTTGAAGAAAGTTGTCGGTCCCCAAGGTTTGAAACCAGCATAAAATGTTTGACCAGGAGTTTTGGTCAAAGATGCAAACGGACATGGGTAGAGAAAAGCAAACACATTGTTAACCTTAGGAACCGCTCTGTCAATAAGAGTCCCATCAATAAGTCCCATCAACGGTGGACTATTAGTACTCCACTTTGAAATATACATTTGTACGGTCGGGTCAGTATTAAAACCGTTAGCACCGCCACTAACTGTGAAAGTGTTTGGAAATAAGTCAATAGTGGAGGGAGCAAAACTATAAATTGGATACTGTCCAACGGAGAAATTTGCCGTGCCAGAATATCCCCAGTTCGACTTAACTGTATTGACCGTTGTGCCACAAGTGACATTCAACTCGATGCCGAAAAAGTAGCCAGAATTTGGTTCGATTGGTCTGCCAAGATCAGCATGCGTGATGGTGAAAGATTGAGGACTCGTGGCGGTTGGCTGAGCGACAGGGCTGATATAATACTGCTGCAATGAAACAGACCCGGATCCAGATACCAGAGTTTGCGCCGGACCATCAATGGTATACGTGCCGGCCCCGCCTACTCCAGTACCGAGAGCAGTAATCTTGGGAAATCCAACGATACTAGGATGGAAAATATACTGGCCGACCTTCAGAGGATACTGAGTGGTATTAAAAACAGTCACACTCATCGTGTTGCCAGAAATGCTCATCGTCAAATTGGAGAGAATGCAAGCAACAAAAACCTTGTAAGTCACGCTGGTCGGAGCTTGGACATATGAGAATGTTCCCGTGAAACTACCGGTTCCATTCGAATTGGACGTCTGAAGAACATTGGAGACGGCATAAGTGAGGACAGGAGGACTCGGATCGCAACAAAAGCTCGAAACGCAGGTAGCCGGAGAAGTGCAATCACCGTTCGTCTGGCACCCGACGCAGAGATTGTTGTTGCAAATATTGAGTCCCTGATTGGAATAAATGGTGTTTCCAGAGCAGTCCGCATTGCCATTACACTCGATGCAAGTATTGCTGCTAGTGCAGATCGGATTGGCAGCGGGGCAATCAGCGTTCACCGCGCAAGCCAAGCAGGTTTTGTTCACACAAGCTGGCGTGGCGCCGCTGCATTCAGCATTCGTATTGCAAGCAACACAGATTCCTCCCACGGTGTCACAAACTTTTCCGCTGGGACATTGCGAGTTGGTAGTGCAAGCTGTGGAAGTGACGCATTGTCCTGCTGTGCAAATCTGTCCCGAAGCGCAGTTCGCATTGCTGGTGCAGCCGTTAACACACTGTCCAGACGAACAGACTTTCCCAGTGCCACAACCAGCATTGTCCACACAGCCGGCCACACAGATTCCACTTGTAGTATTGCATATTTGTCCCGTTCCGCAATTCGCGTTGGTCGTGCAAGCAGTTCCCGTCACGCAAGTACCACTACTACACACTTTTCCCGTCGCACAGTCAGCACTTGTGGTACAAGTCGTCGTAGAACTCGACCTGCTTCTCACTACGAGAATGATCACGATAATCACGATGATAATCACTACTATGATCGCAATTATGAGTATGATGAGACCAACACGAGACTTTTTCGGTGGCGGAGGTGGTTGTCTCCGCGCGGATCTTGTCGACATTTACACTTGGGAGACAAAATGAATCGTTTTTTTGTCTTTCCTTTACGCGAGTCATATAGACTCTAGTAGTTGTTCATTCTGATGGCGTCTCGATCACATAGCCGACAAAATCGATGTAAATGGAGTGATCAAAACCGTGACGATTCCAGTTAGGATCATTTCCTCCAAACGAAATGCTCAGAGTGTCGAATGCGATGTCTTTCACACGACAATCAAGTTCGTTCTCAATAAAGTCGGAACCGAAGAAACTCAGGGCGTCCAAAATCTCGGTCTCCCAATTCTCCTCCACTTTGAGAACTTTGCGAGGAACGACGACGTTATCTTCGCCCGCCCGAATTTCGAACCATTCTGGCGTCTTCAGTCTCTCATTAGAATCGATCAAAATGTCATTCGTTTTCGACGCAATGTAGCGTCTAATGACATCGATGTCTGGACGATCACCTGGACGAAAGAAGAAAGGACGTTCGATAGGAAGGTGATCATCAATCGTGACCATCAAACAGTTCATCCCCGAAGCAGGCAACAAGCCATCAATAGTGATTTTTATTGGCGTTGTTCCCTGTGCCACCTCGAGACTATAGTATGGCGTGAGCGTAGTGTTTCTACCATCTTCACCAATCGTGTAGCCATACTTGTGCGAAGTGCCCGCCAGCAATGCCCTCACATGTTCTAGCAATTGTTGAGTTGTCGTGAGGTCCATTCTCTGAACCAGAATGTGAGGATCGAAGACTCTCAACTTGGTTGCCAAGAGTTCCCTCACTTTCTCGATGTCGAGATATCCAGAATAGTTGGACACAAAAGAGACGGTTTGTCTCAAGCTCATCTCACTGGTGACCTGCCTCAAAGCGATCTCATGGAGGGATCTCATTTGCGAGCTAATTTCCGAAAACATTTGATTCTAATTTTTTAGAATCATTTTATGAAAAAGTCGTTCCAAGGATGAATAACATGAGAATCATCCCTCATGCTTCCAATTGTCCCGATGTGAATGAAGAATCGCCAACCAAGAAACAGAAAATCATCAGCGACCAAAAGACAACACAATGTCTTGACTGTTTGAGGAGAGCTTTTGAGACACAAAACTCATCCCAATTGCTATGCGTGGCGTTAGCAGAAGAGAAATCCAAAGATCGCTCAAAATCTTCCGCTGCTTGGGAAGCCACTTGCAAAACTATCTTTTCCATCAGATTGGCTCAAAAAGCACAAAACATTGGCGACAAAGGTGTGGGCCTGGCCGGCGATCAAATAACAGAATCATCGCCTCGATTGTTTTATGAAGCTCGTCTCAAAAAATATTTGGGCGAGTTGTACCTTGCTACGATCAAAGTGATGTGGGAAATGGGCATCTTCACTGTTTATGAACCTGACGAGAAACCTTTCGTCCTCTTCTCCAAACAAGTTGACTTCCCAGCTGACATCAATCCGAAAATAGATGCTTACATTCCGCTCCAAGACTTGATTGACAATAGTCTCATCTTTGCCGACATCAAGACTTTCAATCCTTTGGCCAGTTTGATAGGCTTTGAGCAAGCCAAGCCGATTGCTTATGGCCTCTTCTATAGTTTTTACCCTGGATTCAACTGTGCGACCGCATTTTTCCGTAATTTTCGGGGAGAATGGGGATACCGTTGGGCGATCTATGATCGTTTCAAGGTGGGGGAAGTTGGTTCCATCAGAAAGTCAAAATGATAGATTTTACGAGATGTTAAAAACATCAAGCAAACAATTTTTGCCCCCGAGATATAAATGGGAGCCACAGAGTCGAAATCATGTGGTGAAGCATGTTCGGTCAGACAGCTTTCAGAACGTTCTCAGCATATTGAGAAGCTGGTTGGTGAATCATTTACCAAGCAAATCGATCCTCTTGAGATGGAACACAAGATCAAAATTGTTTCCACCAAGAAGGAAGATCTTTCGAAGCCTCTCAAAGCAGTCGCAACTGATTTCGTCGTGGCAGAATACTTTGCCACAACTGATACTCTCTATCAGTTTCTCGCTTTGGTTCATGATGTCTTCGATGAAGCTCTCATTCTTTATCGCGAACAGAGAAACCTGACAGAACACGAATGTTTCTTCATGTTCAAAGGCGGGAATATTCTCAGGGTGGTGGCACATGAGTTTCTTGATGAATTGCCCGAGCATGCTAATGCCGAAATCCGCAAGTTTTACGAACCTTTCTTCAAGCGTTCCGACAATGATTTTAGCATTCTGCTCAATCCTGATCTCGACGATTATGATGCTATTTTCTCCGAAGTGACAACTCTCGCTTATCATCTTCAGAACTACATTCGTTCCATCTTCATGACAGACTTAACGCGCTACTTTGATTTCGCCCGTTACAGACCAGAGTTCAGGCAAAAGATTTACTCTCGTTGGCTGCCCAAGTTCAATGCTGCTCGTCAAGAAGGTGAGAGCGAGTTTATTGACATAAGCGGTGCTTCCGGACGCGATCGTGCCATGCGTTACGTAAATCAGGATTATGGACGCGATGAAAGAAAGGTCGCCTCAAGTGATATCAACCGGGAAGAACAACAACTCGTCATCACGCACAACGATGCTCTTGAGTTTCCTGATGCCAACGGAGGAAAAATTGCTTTCAACCTGACTCGCACCAAGGTCGTCTTCACTCTTCGTCAAAAGGATGGAGGAGAGTTTCCAGTCAAGGGAGAACTAATCGATGTCTCTGTTCCTCACAAGACGGATGGCGTGATAGGACACTTTTTTGAAGAATTGGAGGAAAACATTGCTACTTACAAGTTGGACATGACTATTTTGGGACAGCAGCCTCTCCATTTCATCAGCGGAAGTCTCAGCTACTTGATGTCAGATTTGGAAAACATGTTGTACATTCAGTCCAAATACCCTTGGGGCGATGCGAAGTACGGCAAGAGAATGAATCGTTTGATCTACATGTATTTCATCGATATCTTCATCAAGGTGAAAACAGGTCCGGCGCGCGTCACGATCCTCGAGGATGTCAAAGCTTTCCTCGACGGCGATGACAAAGTTCGTCTTCCTCGTGATCTAGCTATTCATAAACTGGTTGTTCAAATCAGGAAAATCAGGCGCGAACTCTCTCAGTCTGACGATTTTGACGAAATGGTAGCCCTCATCTTGAAGAACCTTGATTTTCTCTCTGAGACATTGCAGAAAGTTCATGACTATTGTTCGACTGATGGCATGGTAACTGCTGAAGAAATTTACAACGGCAAGTCGGGATCGCTGATTTGATAATACTAGGACTCTTGAAGTCCGTGCATTTCTGTTTAAATGTTGTCTCGACGTTTCTTCACCAAGTCGAAAATCTTGAAGATAGTCTCTTTGGCACTCTGAGTTAAGCCAGGCGTTTCTTTTCTTATGATTCCGATTAGTTTCTGAGCGTTGACCACTTGTTCATACTCCTCGTAACAATACTGTCTCACAACGAATCTAAGAATTATGTTGAAAACGTCGCGAGGAATGTGGTAAAAAGCTGATTTGGCATCACGTTTTCCCAAACGAAGGACAAACTCGACCTCTGGCGGTATTCCAACCAGAAAGGGAACGTAGTTTGGGCCGTAGAATTGACGAGGATCCTCAAAAATGGGATTGCAACTCGATGTCCACTGTCTTCCAGGATTAGTTACAATCCATGAAATCCCGGTGAGGACATTTTGCATGCGAATCGCTTCCTCCTCGACATATTGATTGATTTCCTTTCTGAGTTCCTCTGTGGCAGCGAATGATTCTTGCGAGTGGACTCTTGGTTTTGAACGTTGTGAGCAAATATCGTTCCCTCTTTTTTGGAACACGCCTAGCCACTTGATGTTTTGGACAGTTTTTGGATCGTAGATATTTATGTTGAGAGCTTTAAGAGGCTTCACTATGACTACTGGTTTTGCGACCATGCGGCGAAAATCTTCTCTAGCTTCTTTCTCACTGACGTGAGGATCAGTTTGATATTGCATGAAGACAATCACGCCTTCAAAATTGTTACAACGAAGCATAGTCGCGTTGGCCTTCGGGATGCGACGCGCCCAGATTTGACAATCGGAATAATCCGAGTATTTCTTGATGTTGGTAAGTCGCCTGGTCTCATCGTTCAAAGGCTTGTAAAGTTGCCTGACCTTACCATCTTCTTTAACCATCATGACATCGAATTTCTTCCCTGGATTCATCTCCATGAGATGACTTTCGAACCAATGTTGAGCGTGCACAGGATAACCATGACGATCGTCAACGAGACGAAAACTTGATTCTGCAATCATTTGATGTAACTTGAGTGCTAAGTTTTCGATCTTTTCGCGAATCTGAGATGGTTCCGTGAAGTCGATAGGAGACAATCCAGGGAAGAAGACATCAGCTCCAAAACGTCTGGAATACTTGATGATTCGATGTTCGTAAGAAGTGCTTCTCCTCGTGGTGTCGACAATAATGCACAGATTTTTGAGAGACCAGCAAGCAATGTCTGTTCCCCAAACTGTCGTACCATCATAGGCAAACATGCAAAGAGGAATGTCGAAACCACCCAGAATCGCATCCAGACTCGGATAGATTCTATGAATGAACTGATAAACGCGCGTACATTGTGATCCATAAACAGGTTCTGCTTGAATACCAGAATGAACTACAACATTGGTGATATGTTGCCTTCTCTCAATTCTTACGCTTTGTCTCTCGATTTTGGTTTCGGTTGCCACAATGGTTGCCACACAATCTTCTAAAATCTTGTTCGCTTCTTCTATCGTAACATTGTGGAAAAACAGGTCAGCGTCCATGACTCCCGAACCAGCGCTGACATTTTGGACAACAAATAAACTCGGCAGGCCGCCACAAAGAGTCAACTTTCCACGATACTTGGAGAGTAAAAAGAGGAGAGCATGAAATTCGAACATGTGGATTGCCCAAGGTCCAGCCAAAATTGGCACTTCTCGGAGTGGCCATTTTCTCTCCCTTCTTTGAACCATGTCTGTCGTCAGGATTGCCCTAGCTTCCTGACGAAATTTCTCATCTCGGAATCGCATCATTTCGATTCATTTTGATCAAAATTTAATAGATCAAAAGAAATCTTTCTGCTTAAAATGGACGTTCCGCGTAAAGACAATCCCGTTCTCGAACTGTTGTTTGGATATGCACAATCAGGTCATACCTACTTTGTGACAGACCTCAGGTCTATTCCATCTATGCTCAAGCATTTTGATACTACGATAGCAAAATTGCGCGACGTATTGCATAGTACAACAGACGGCCGTCTGCTGGCCACAGAATTTGTCCAATTATGGGACAAGGAAAATCTCGATAAGTTCGGACTCAAGTACGATGGAAAGAGGATTGATGGAGCTTTAGTTGGTGAGACGTTCGACGTACGCGATTGGCACGTTCAGTACTACAAAGGTTTCATCAGTAAGTATCATATGAATGTCTTTCTGAAAAGACTTTTGCACGACACAACTGGAAACAGAGAGAATCCATTCAATACACTTATTGGTAGCCGAGGATTCCTCCCCGATATCGACAATTTGAAAGATTTGTATAAGCGCATTGGTGTCAAAGATTTGGCTAGTAGTGGTCTCAGAGCTAGCGACTATCAAGCTGCTTGGGAAGGTATTACTCATACTGATGGACCTCTCATGACTCTTATCTTTGACTATCCGTCTGCTCCCGCCGAGGAAAGTATTCCGATTCACTGGCAAGGAACTGCTGGCGGCGTCGGAAAGCATAGAAGTGCTTATGTCACATATCTTGAAAAGTTGCCAACGCTTGTTGTGAGAAGGTTGGCTCGAACAGTCGAAAACCTGAAGAAACCTAGTCAGGGGAAAATGCCCATCACAGAGCTTACTAAGGATCCTTTCAGTCTTATCGTCGGAAATGACATCAAGGGAAAAGACTTGATTGCTCTCTGTATTCAAAACGCTCAGATTAATCGTTATTGCAATCAGGATAATCAACTTTTGTTCAGAAATCGTCTCCTCTCAGAGTTCGGCGAGACGTGGCATGAAGGTCTCCATGGTTTTGACACTCCTCGCGAACTTTATGTCCAATTGCATAAGGGCTATTTTTAAGTCGCCGAGATAAATCAAGCAACGCACTGGGGAGAAAATGTGCGCACGTGGGGGCTCGTTCATGGTAGTCCCGCAGCTAGTCAAAGAGTTCAAACTCTGAGACAAAAAAAAGATTTCTTTCTGCTTGAAAATGGAGGCGGACAATCCTTTTGCAAGCTTTGCCAATCGAGGAGGCAGCGAGGTGTATCTTCCGGATGCCGACTATCTCCCAGAAATGTATGAATATCTCGGTGTCGACAATTTCGATCAAACTGGTTTGATCGCTCCGGATTACTTATCGTCTTGGATTGGTGTGAGAAATGAAGGTTGGACAACGGATGACGATGGTAACGAATACATTGAGTTCACTGGCGAAGATGGTGTAATCAAAGTTGTTGAAAGGTTCGAGCCAGATGATCGCGAAATGATCATCTACTACTTGGAGAGACTTCCAAAGCTCGTCCTGAAGCGACTCGCTCAAAAGATGGAAAACAAAAAGAATGCAGGTGCCGGCGCCATGCCTCTCAGCAAGATTTCTCGCGATTTGTTCCATAGGATTAGCAGTCCTGATCTCAAGGGAAAAACCTTGATTGGTCTCTGTATTCAAAACGCTGAGATTAATCGTTATTGCAATCAGGATGATCAACGTTTGTTTCGTCAGAGGTTGCTCTCTGAGTTTGATCTGGATTGGACGAATGATCGACGAGGATTTGCCACTCCTCGCGAACTTTACGTCCAACTTTATACGGCTTATTATGTGATCAGCGAAGATGACTATGGTTTTTACAGAGATCGGGTATCTAGACCAATCAATTGGGAACCAATTGTTCGAATCGTTCCGCGTCCTAATTGGAGAGGACTAACGTATTTCTTCTTTTTCCCTGAAGAGCCTGAAATTAGCTTCCTTGTTAGTCAACAAGACGATGGAAGTTTGGTAGAAGAAAGAACTCGAGCAGTTCGAGAACTTGCAGGTCCAGAACGCTTCGACGAGTTGATCAATGAAACAATCAATTCTGGCGACACCATAGGTCCAGAAGATACGGCAATTTTCAGAATCGGTAATGTCAATCAAAGTTTGGACTGGTATGTGTCCAATTTCGATATCCCTGGTGACCAAAACGTTCTCTATGTTTGGTTGCTCGAGTAAAAACAAAGTTTTAACAAACTTTGTTTTGCCAAGGTTAAAATGGAGCCAAAACCAGGAGAAAATCCTTTTTTCGATGCTGTCTTCCGTGAAGGATCGCTTCAAGACGAAGTTTTGTACGTACCGGAGACTAGTTTCTTGCCTACAATTTGGAGTCGCCTCGGTGTCACCAAGAAAGACCTCGCCAAGGTCGATAAGGATCTGTTTTATTTCCTTCTGGATCAAATGTTTCATGAGCTTTGGACAGAATCGAAGTTCGAACAGAATGGTGTCAACCTGGAAGGAATCAAGCTTGGAAAACGGATCACCTTGCGGAAGAGAAATGGTACGACAGTTCAGTTCATCAAAGGTTGGATCAGCAAACCACATATTGATATGTACTTGAGACGTTTCATTCTGGGAGACGGAAAGAACTCTACAAATCCTTTCAATATGGTCATACCAAGAGGCGAAGATCGCGCAGAAGTATATCTCCCGGACGTCACATATCTCCGCGATCTTTATGAAAGACTCGGAGTGGACAATTTCAATGACACGGGACTCGACGCGGCGGACTATTTTTCTGCTTGGCGAGGCGTGAGACCTGAAGAATCGCAGCAAATGGAGCAAATAACAATCGGAAGGGAAGTATTCTATATTCTATGGCAGGAAACTCACATGAAAGCAGATAGATCGCCCGTGGAACTCATCTATTTGGACAGTTTGCCAGAAATAGTTCTGGAAAGACTTGTCCAAAGAGTGGAAAATCGAAAGCAGGCGGGAGGTTTCTTCCCGGGACTTACTCGTGACCTTCTCCAGCAAATAAGTAGTCCTGATCTCAGAGGGAAAGACCTGATTGGTCTCTGCATTCAAAACTCTCAGGTCAATCGTTATTGCAACCAGGATAATCAACGTTTGTTCAGAAATCGTCTCCTCTCAGAGTTTGATCTGGACTGGTCTGTTGATCGGCGCGGTTTTGCCACTCCACGAGAACTTTATGTTCAGCTTTGGAAGAAGTATTACGTAGTCACACATCTCGAAGGTGAATACCATGCTCTCAGCATAACGGGTCCAACTAATCTAGAACCAATCGTAAGAATTGTTCCCTCTCCTGATTGGTCCGAAGGTGGGGACAAGCGACTTTTCTTCTTTCCCGACAATCCAGAGCTCACTTTTATCGTCAGTAGAAACGGAGATCAGATCACAACTATTCATGCAGAAAATGTCCTCACTTTGGTAGCCGAAGATGAACTCATGGAAGTTATCGAGTTGATTTTCGAGAGAAATATAACAGATATTACGCTTGGTTGGAATCATAATCTGATCTATCAAGATCGAGTAGTGCTCGGTTGGGATCAAGATCGAGCAGATTACGATAGAGAAGTGCTCTGGTATGTCGAAACAGCGGAACTACCAGAAGATCGACGAATGGAACGAGATCTTCTCTATGTTTGGCCTCTCGAGTAAAACAAAGAAATATCACTGTTCTGATTTGGAAGTTTACAAAGTAACTACGTCCGAACAGGACGTAGTTATGCCAGAGATTTTCCATGATTCTTCCCTTGTCATCTTTCAATTCGTATGGTCCGAGACTACCATATTCAGTGCTCTTGGCGAGACAAATAATATTCTCAAAGCCTAGAACCTGAGGATCGGTCCTTTTGCATCATTTGAAACTAAAATAGTTGATTCTTTTTGTTCAAGTAAATGGAATCAGATGGTAGCGAATTGGCTGCCAGTTTGGAAGGATTTTTGAAAGCATATCGATCCAATAATCTGTGGTTCAATTTCGGGACGACCGAAGTTATCACTGATGAAGAACTGAGAAAACGATTAGGTGAAGGAGTGTTTTCTCTCGATGAGGTCTCCAACAAGCCCGATATCTTTCCAGTTTTTGGAAACATTAAGGATGCAGTCGATTATCACATGCCGGCACTCGTTGCATACGTCAGGTCCATCAAAGAAACCTCAAGCAGTACTACTTTGAAGACCAAAAGTATGGCCACATCGACGCGAACTAAGAGACCACAACCAGCCCCCTCAAGACCCCAGCCGGTCGAAGTTCGTGGTCATCTAGAATTGTACAAAAAAGTTCGTGGCTTCAAGTGGCTAAGCGATAGTTGCTTCATGGACTCTCCTTTGGTGGGCATGTTTGCTTTCAAAGGATCACCATTCTATGAGAACATGGTGGTGAAAGACTTGGACTACAATCCTGTCGAACTTCTATGCGGCAATGATGAGGAAACTGATGAAAAAATTCGTCGCCAAATACAAGAAACACTTAGAACCGATGTTGAAGAACTGATTGCTGGCAGGAAATTCTACATATGTTCCAATTTGCGTACGCTAGTAGGAGATTCTTGTCGCCCCACAAGAGAAGTCAGGGAAAAGATCGGAAAGACTCAGAAGACTAAGACAGTTGTAAAGAGAATCGGACTGAACCTTGCCAAAGGGATTCACGATCCAGATGAACTCTACACTCGTTTGACAGGTGCTTTGGAATATAGTCCACTCGAGTATGAAAGCTACTATGAATACAGCGTTGATTCCGTATGGTATCGTATTTCGACAATCATACATGCCTCTACTGGAACACTCAGACTTAATGCCAGCGATAAGACGCTTGACAAAATCCGGTGGCCGGGAACGTGGGACGGCATCATAAGCGAACTTGATACTATGAATATTGATCAACAGGTCATCAACGATTTGAGGACTGAGGGAGCTAGCGATGATGTTATCAGAGAGATAAGAAGTTTGTCCAACCGGAGAGGTATCATCAGGAAAGAGCGTCTAGTTCTCAAGAAGGCTGACTGTTTTGTAGTCTCTGTTAATCGACGAGACTACAGAAAGCCTGGAGAAACTGGTGTCCTCACAAGATCAATCGAAGTTGATCACGTCATGAATATCGATTTGAATGGAGAGAAGAAGAGATTCGTTCTCCAAGCTGTCGCGTACCCGCCTCGTGCAGGTCACTACTGCTGTTTGCTCAAAAATGGTACGACCTGGTTCGATTACAATGATCTCGACACTAGCAAAACAATTGCGGAAAATGCGATCCAAGAAGCGAGAGCGAGAGAGATAATCAACACGCGCGGAGTATTGCTTTTCTATTTTTGAACGATCTTCTCCTAACAAGGAGTTGATCAAATCGGTTGCGAAGATTTATCTCTCAATGTAGCACAAATCTTTTGAGCATGTTATTTATATAGATCCTAGGATCCTATGAAGACGCCTTTTTCTTCTTCCGAGGTCGCTACTTTTGGCAATTTTTATCAACTTCGACTTCGTTCAGCCATCATTTTGAAGTCTGCAAGAAACGATTTGAGATGATGTTTGGTGTCATTTCGCTGTTATATCTCGATGAAATAGCAGTATCCCCACAATGAGGTCACGTAAAAACAAACGCAGTCTTACGGTCCTTAGCAATTAGTGTTAACCCTTAATTGAATATCAGTTCTGATGACGTCCATTTTACTTGTTTCAACCAAATGTGATCAAATGGTATCCCTTCGATTCTACGGATCTGTATCAAAAAGTACCCCCAAAATTGCGAGGATTGCAACTTGCCTCTGAGTTGCAAAAAGAGGCCAACCGAGTTCGAACCATATTACGGATGTCTATAAATAAGGAAGCAAAAGATTGGAGTATCTTGTGAAAGACAATTTGGTTTACTTCCCGTTTTCAGCTAACTCGAAAAAATTGCTCACTAAGTCAGGCATGAGCCAAGGCATGTTATTAGTCAGCATTCCATACAAAATGTGGGCATCAGTCCAAGGCATATCGTCTTGATCCATGTAGGTCTCGTAGGTCATCCCAAGTTCATGAAAGTCGATCGCATCAAAATCTAAGATGAAACTATCCATGCCTCCATTAATTGAGGTCACAAGGTCACGATAAGCGCTCGTTCTCTTGACTAAATAGTAGTACATAGTTGAATAAATGTAGATCTTCGCTTCTCTGAATGGAATTAGTTCTCCTTGCCAATACAAGTATTTTGGCAAACAACCAGTACAATGAGGCATCTTTCGAACATATAAAGGATGCTTTTTGAGTGACTTGGTTGCTCCCGCAATGAGTTGATGATCGCTAAAGAAATCAGAAATCAAGTTGACACGCGATGGAGTTTCTTCTTGATCAGTCATTTTGAGATGTTTGTCGAACACCATGAGTGAAAAGAAAGCATTGCAAAGAGAATGCGACCTTTCTACAATTGTTTCACCAAACATCGTGACAAAATGAAGGTTAAATGGACCCAAGTTAGATCCAGAAAGATGAAACCAGTTTTGTCCAACGCATTGTTGCAGTCGAACGGGAATGTAGCCTTCTAACATCGGATCTCCGTAGTTTACCGAAATGTCCGGATGTGTAAGGCAACCAACCCTCACAGTTCCCTTAATCTTGAGAGCTCTATTCTTGTTCGCGTTTCCTCTCTCACGATATCGAAATTTGAAATCGAATGCATCCTTCGATTTCCCCGAGTAGAACCACTGTCCGAAAACTAACTGGCGAGTAAATCTGGGAACCTGAACGCGAGACCATTTGAGAGGTTTGTTGGAACGAAGTTGGTAGGCTCTGTTGATTTCTTCAAGGGAAACGTTCGTATTGCACGTCTTGTTTTTATGCAGGAAAAACCATGCGATTAACACTGATCGCTCCGTTCCGTCTGGATCAATGATGTACAAAGTTTCTCCCTTAGAGATGCGAAAATCGATCTCCATCATGAAGTTCTCGAAGCGAATCGCATGAACCGGCTCGTAGCCAGGCCAAATGGGATACAAAATAAGTTCTGGATGAGTACTTTCAGATCCAAGTTTGTTTCTCGTATGGTTGTTCACGTCGATAGGATCATAAGGAAGGTCATATTCCGATCTTGTATCCAGAATTATGTCAACATTTCGGGGACAATCGGATGGCGCCCCGAACATAACCTTGCCATCCATCACGCTAGCATAGTTGAAGACATCCATTTATAATTGAGTTTCCAATTTTTTAGACATATGATTTAAAACGCGAAATAGCGCTATTGACCAAACTGGTTTTCCATTTCGATCGAAATGGAAAAAACCATGAGTTTGGGCGGAGAGTTAGACGATCATGTCAAACATGATTTCGGCTCTTTTATCGAACTGGGAGGAATGCTGCTCGAACTCGCAGGAGATACCAAGGGAGAACTCGATCTGACCAAGCCAGTAGGTCCCGAAGGAGATCTTCCTATCCTCAAGGGAAGTGGCCAATTATTCGATAGTGTTTGTCTTCAACTCGAGGTCAGGTGTGATTTCTTTTCGCGAGACATGTGGGGTGGACGGGAGCAAGCAGATGTAATCGCAAAATGGAAGGCACTCGACACGAACAAGTTTCTAGCTGCTAGTCTTCGAGAAGTTGCCACTTTGCGAGCTCGCCAAGGAGACAAACGTTCCAGCGACGCGCATTCCAAAGGAGCAAGTCTAATTGCTCGTAGCAAGGTTCGCATCACGTCGGGAAAACAAGCTCAATCAATTAAAGGCATCGGTCCCAAAATCGGTGCCAAGATTGATGAGCTTCTGGAGACTCACAAGCTCGCCATCCTGGAGCAAGAGCAGGAAGTCGATCGAGTCCTCAAACTGTTCACCGAGATTTGGGGCGTCAATGTTGTCACCGCTCGAGCTTGGTACGATCGCGGTTTGAGATCTTACGATGATATCGAAGTTGCCACCAAAGAAGGAGACATTAATCTCACCAAGTTGCAAAAATACTGGTGGCGACATCGCGACGACTTTCCGCAACCGATGGATCGCAGCGAAATGAAAAAAATTGGCAAGCTTGTCGAGATCGCGGCGAAGTCAATCGATCCTACCAGCGAGACGATCGTCGTCGGATCTTATCGTCGCGGCAAGAAATCTTCCAAAGATGTCGACATTTTGGTCCTCGTCGACAAAAAAGAAAGCCCTCATCTACCGAGACAAATCGCGGAAAAGCTGGAAACCCTCTGCGATCTCGAAGTTGTTTCGGAAGGAGAACATGTTTTCATGGGCGGGATACGACTTCCAGAGAAGACAAAAAGCCAGTCTTCAGCAAAACCGAAAGCGGGAGCAGAAAGCAAAAAGTTGTGGCGACGACTTGATGTCTACGTCCAGCTCAAAGAGGAACAAGCTTGCGCACTTCTTGCCCATACTGGTCCGTTCAACTACAACATCAGGATGAGAGGCGCCGCGAAGGACAAAGGTTGGCTCTTGAACGAATACCATTTGTACGACGAAAATGGCGACATCATCCCAACTGAAAGCGAGGCAGAAGTGCAAAAACTACTCGACTTCGAGGTGGAAGCGCCCGAGAAACGCTTGTAACAATCATTTCGAGCTCCTTCGGGAGCCAGAAAATCAAGGCAGAGTGACTTCCAAGACGAATTTACCGATTAATTCCATACGAGTATCGCGATCACCGATAATTTCTCTATTTCGTAACTTAAGCTCGAGCTCTTCGAGCTCACCATCTTTTCCACTAACATGAAGATAACCACCCCAACCTTCAAAAGCGTACAAAATTGCTGCTTCTTGCGATTCGAACGCTGTGGCATTGCCACTCTCTAACTTGCCGTCGGGCGTACTAGTCACCCTGCCGGTGATCCAAACCTTGGTTCCTTGTGCTGGTGGCATTCCTTTGATAGAAAAGTTCGTCGTTCTCGCCGTGCTTGATGACCCGGTTTTGGGTCCAAAACCGACTTTCAAAGCCGTGTACCGAGAACGTAAAAGTACTCCACAACTGTACGTCGTACAATATCCTCGCTTGATGAGATTTGCTTGATCAGCCAGAGATCGAATCGGTTGGGCCAAAGGTGCTTCTTCCGCGATGTAACGAGCGGCAGCCAAGTCAAGGGTAGCTGCTTCTTGTCGCATTGAGCATGCTTTTTTGAGTTTCGGATTGGCAGTGCAAAGAGCAATCATGCTGGCAGGATCCATGGTGGCCAGAAGGGCGTGCAAAACGTCCTCCGGAATGCTTTCAAAATTGGCACCAACATAAGCCTCGATGTTTTTCTCGACAGGATCCATTTAGCCAGAACAAGTTTTTTCACTTGAGAACAAACTTTGACTCAAACGAAGAAAAACTCTCGGTCTAAATGTTGTCAAAACTGGACGATACTTTTCGTTCCTACGAACCTTCAGCAAGATGTTGGCTTGATGGTGATTACATTTGGACCGTTTTGAGAGAACATTCTGGTATGCTGAAGGAACCAATCTTGCTCAACATCACGCACGAACATGGTCATATTTCTGGTCCTCTTTTCGGATTGAATCAAGTTCGAGCAAAAAGCTCTCCTCTTCTGATTCGCATCAAGATCGATATCGTGACCTCAAGTGATTTTCGCTTCAAGCATTCAAACTTGTTGGCCGTTTATTTATCAGAAGGAAAGACAGTTCGCTTCGAACCAGTTGAAGAACATGAGTTTACTGATGAAATCAACGAATTGCTCGCCGAATATGTAGACAAGTTGAGTAAAACTCTTGGGATCAACTTGAGTTACAGCGAGTTGTCCAAACATCCTCAACCGAATGTCGACGGAGAGTGTCCTAATCAGGGAATGTGTGTGGCTTATGTTGTAAAAGCTGGTGTTGATCTTGCTTTAGGACGAAAAGTGGAAACATTGTCTTCGCAAGATATTAAGCGATTTGCTTCTGCAGTGGAAGATCTTTATGGGTGAAAGTTGATGAGATTCGCAGAGAATTAAGTCGAAGAGAAGAGGACTCGACATGACGAATTCGGATCGACAAAACTGGCTAGTCTCCAAGTTTCTTGAGTCGTCGACAAAATCGCTGTCCCGATAGTTTTCAAACCTGTTGACAAAACTGGATACCTCCCGCTCCAAAAAGTTGGAGACTTCGTTGTTTCGCACGAAGCTTGAAATATTGTTTTGTGGGAAAAGATGTCGCCTGACCTCTAAATGCAGAAACTTTGGGACACATACGAAAGCTACGAGCCGTCAGGAAGCTGCGGCATTCATGCGAAGGCGATAGGACATGTTTTGGGGGAGTATGAAGGCTACGTCCATGAGCCGATCGTCGTTACTATCCACGAGTTTGATGAAAAAGTTGTCCGACCAAGCGAAGAAATCGAGTCGAGACAAGAGTTTCACATTCGTGTTCGATCGAAGCCCATCAAGTTTGAACAAAACCCCGACGTCCAGGTTTTGATTCGTGTCATCATCAAGGTTCGTCATAAGAAGATGAAAGGGCAGAAAGTCAAGGCACATCACAAGCATTCCAACCTGATTATCATCGATTCGAAAGCCAAAAAGGTTCACCGATTCGAACCTTTGACTTCCTTCAAGTTCAACGACCAGGTGAACGACGCGATGGAAATCTACTTCAAAGCTGGTTTACCAGATTATGAATACAGTGAGATCAACATTCATCCTCAAAAAGTGGCCAAGAAAGGCGAAAAAGGTTGTCACGTCACTTCGGCAGCTTATGTCATCAAAGCTGGAGTCATGTATGCGCTCGGTATGAGCATCGAATTTCCTAACGAGATGGACTCCGAGCGTTTCGCTACTGCCCTTCATCATTGGCGCGACTGGGGAAGCGAGGATCATCACCATCATCACCGCAGGTGGGATGGACCGTGGTACCATGATGAGCGTCGTTTTAGAGAATATGGCTGCAAACTTGAGAAGTCTTCTGGCAAGCATCCCGGAATCCACATTGAGACAGAATATGGATTCGGATGGGGTCTACTCGGAGGAGCAGCCATTGGCGGATTGGTTGGATATCAGTTGGGCAAAAATTCGCGACGCAGAGAACGCGAACGTGATTACGGATATGGACCTCGATACATTTACACTGGCAGCTATTATTGTGGAGGCGGATGGCGTAGCGGAGGTAGACACTGGGGTGAGAGACATGAAGGACACGGAGGACATGACCACTGAAAAACAAGAAGCTTGGGCTTCAAGTTTAGAAAGATTGTTTCATCCAGTAAATGGATCTGTCTTCAAATGTCGAGGCAGAAGATAACTCTCTTCGCATTGCCTTGATGGAAGAAAGGAATGTCGAACTGAAGAAAATCGCGCGAGACTCAGAGTTGCTTTCCGAGTCGTTTCAGGAAGTTTCAAAAATTGTTAAAGAACATGGCCAAAAACTTGATCGAGCAGTTGAATCGACTGAGGCAGCCTCAGTTAGTACTTCGGTAGGAAACGAATTTCTCCGTCAAGCTTCAGAACGTCGTCGCTTCTGGGTTGGAACAGTTGCCGCCACATTTGGAACTCTGGTCGTCACAGTTTTTGGCGTCATGGTTGTCAGCAATATGACAAAAAGAGAGTAACAACTCGCGTCCAGAAAAAGGACTAGAGGTTTATTCAGAAAGATGTCAGTTTTTGGTTTCATAATTAAAACTAGAGGTTTATTCATTTCGGAGGAATTGATGGAGTAGACGAGGAGGGCAACATGGACTTCATACTACCCAAAACTTCTCCCATAGTTTTGACGAAAGTGGCAGTCTCCTTGACTTGATCAGCAAGAGTTGCAGGAACATCCTGCTTGACTAAACGAGGAGAACTAATGTAGCCAAGTTTCGAGAGGACATAAAGAATGACGGCAATATTGGCCACAAACTCTACCGAATACCAGACGAATGATCCCATGATGTCGTGAAAACTAGACATCAAAACGGAAACTCTTATTGTGTAACAACTCGAGGTTAGTTTTGTTCTCTCAGTTTCGAAAGAATTACTTCTCCTTTCTTGACGTAGATTACTTTCGCTTCGCTATACGCGAAGCCTAAAATGGTGAGTTCATCCTTGATGTGCTCTGGTTTGAGCGGAATGCCGCCAAAATCTTTCCACGGTCCGGCTACATACTCGATTTCTTTCGTGATATCAACCCACGTTCCATCAAGAAGCGTGCCTACTTTCGACCATTTGAGGGGCTCTTCTGGAAAAGGAATGATCATCGTATGTATTTTCTTGCCGAACTTATATTCTATCGACATGCTTCCTCGAGTTAGCTTCACACTTCGAGGCGTCGGTGTTCGGAAAGAATTGCTAAACTCGACGAAACGAGAGAAGAAAACGAAGCTTCCTCCCTCCTCAACATAGTCGTGAACCAGGCAAATCAGAAAGACGATCAAAAGGATGGTCCACATTTTTGATCACTCGTATGAAATCTTTTGCTAAGTCAGTTGGAGACAAAATCTCGTCAAGACGTTTGATCAAAAAGGTTGTCGAGTCTTTCGATCAAAAATCTCGTCAAGACGTTTGATCAAAAAGGTTGTCGAGTCTTTCGATCAAAAAGGTTGTCGAGTCTTTCGATCAAAAATCTCGTCAAGACGTTTGATCAAAAAGGTTGTCGAGTCTTTCGATCAAAAAGGTTGCCAAAGGTTTGATCAAAAAGGTTGTCGAGTCTTTCGATCAAAAAGGTTGCCAAAGG
>Ga0194055_10000043_pt1 | contig 82985 bp, 82 predicted proteins | sample SepL449m_MetaG_FD_155482 | JGI IMG/M metagenome (GOLD analysis project Ga0194055, IMG submission 155482) | Anoxic zone freshwater microbial communities from boreal shield lake in IISD Experimental Lakes Area, Ontario, Canada - Sep2016-L442-9m | ecosystem: Environmental > Aquatic > Freshwater >... | reverse complement strand
CGTCTATGGACATCAACATCGTGCAAACCGATGCACCGATCCCGACGACGACGACGACTGCGCCGGCAACCCCGGCCACAGTTGCCGCCGATACCGCATCGGCCGACACGCTGCCGGTCACCGGAACGAACACCGTTTGGTACTTGGCGGTTGGCCTTTCGAGCGTGTTGTTCGGCGCGGGGATGGTTCTCATCGCTCGGCGAGATCCCTCGTCGGCAAACCGCTCGTAGTTCCGACCATCTTCAAGGCGCCGATGCATGTCGGTTCGACCTGAAATTCTCGCAGGAGAGTCAATGTGAACGCAGTATCAGGTCGGTTGAGTAATGTCCGGCGTGTCATTGCAATGGCACTCGTAGTGGTTGGTCTCCCCGCGACTACGTTGCTAGCGGTTCCATTGGTCACCGTGTCGGCTTCAAGCGCGTTGACGGTTCCGCCCTATTGGGTTTCAGCGACACCTACCTCCGGTCTCATCGACGGTCAACGAGTCACGATCACGATTAAGTCAGACCCAACGTTTCCGATCTATCAGGTCGAAGCGCGGGTCTGTCGAGCTGGCGTGACCTATCAACCAAGTTCTGGAAACCGACCCAACGCGGATTTCGAACTTGGTGGATTGAACTGTCCTTCTGACCCGATCACTTCGTCGGCTGATGTGACGTCCGTTGATGCGAACGTATTGACTCAAGCGCAAACCGATAAGGGCAACCCCATGTCGATCCGCGTCGGTGCCGGCACCACCTCGTGGCCGGTTGGAAACCCCACCAGCTCGATCACCTGTGACTCCGAAAACCCCTGCACGTTGGTCGTTGAGATTCTGGGCGGTCCAGGAGCAACTTGGGTTCCGTGGACAACGACGCTGACTTATCGAATTGATGACCCCGTGCTTGGTTGCGGCGGTCCGGCCGACGGGGCGATCACTTCCGGTGGCTCCGATCGAATTACCGATGCTTGGGTGGCATGGACGTTGGCGGAATGCCACCGACCGGGCCGCCTCGGTGCTGCGGCCAAAGCCTCCTTCGTCGGAGAAGGATCGGCGATCGAAAACTATCGAGCGGGGCTCCTTGACCTCGGGTATACCGCAGCTGGCGATGACGCCACCGTCGGATTGATTGCCCCGGACTCTGCGTCTAAGCCGCGGGCATCAGTGCCTGTGCCGATAGCACTCAATGCAACGGTGATCGCGGTCGCCGGAGGCTTTCGACAAGACGGCCAGAAATTGAATTACGGACCGATCAAGCTGACGATGGCGGAAGCAGCAAGTTTGATCGGTGGTGGGACGCAATCGATGAGTCCATTTCTAAACGAGATAACGAAGCGCAATCCCGAGCTAGGCGCATCCTTTTTTGACTACAGCTCCTCAGTCCAAATTGCGGCTTACGCCGACGCGGAAGCAACCTCATACTTCGGGTCACAGCTTTTTTCGACCCAGCAACGCGAGGCATTTCGGGTACCAGATCAGCCGACGTTTGGTTCCGATGCGGGCAAATATCGCGGAGCTGATTCCAATTTCGCATTGGCTGACCCGTCCTATGCCGGAGCGCTCAACTTACTGACGGGCAGATCATCACTTAGCAAAACGATGACGGGAATCAGCCCGAGTTCATCGGGTGGTGTTTGGTTTTTAACCGATCAAGCGACCGCGCAAAGTTTGGGACTTACGACCGTTGAGCTTGAAAACGCCAACGGCGTTTTCGTCGGTCCAACGCCGGAAAGTATGGCTGCGGCAGTCCCCACGATGAAAACCGACGCGCAGGGTTATCTATTGCCAGACCCGAACGCCAACGTAGGACCGAGTGAAGTCCAGCCCTACCCATTGACATTCGTTGAGTACGCGTTAGCGCCAACGACTCCGCTTGCCGATAGCAACAATGTTTGTCGGACGAATTCTCAGACGATGCTTGTCACGTGGCTCAATTACCTCACGGGACCTGGACAATCGGTGTTGCCAGCGGGTTTTCAGCCGCTGACGCCAAGTCTCCTCGCCCAGGCAAGTGCAGCGGTGCAAAGGGTTGGAGCAGCCTCGCCCGCTTCACCGTGTACCGGTTCGGCCAGTGGAACTTCGACGACGACTACCACGATTGCACCCGTAGTTGCGAGTGCCGACACCGCGACCAATTACAACAATTCGTATAGTCCCAGTCAGTTTTCAACGCCGCGTTCATCTGCGGGATTGACCTCAGGTCCGGGCACGGTCGTCGCGAAAACCGACAACGTGACGTTGGCCGCAGCTCGAGGGCCAGTGCCGGACTACGTCGGTGGGTCGCTTGCCAACAGACTTTCCGCGGGACTGGCGATTGTTGGGATCATCGTAATGACTGCGTTCGCGGCGTTAGCCACCAGTCGACGCTTGGCCCGTTCAAAGTTTGGAAGGTCCACTCCGTGACGGTGGCGACGAGGTCGTCACGAATGTCGATGACGCCAGACGCGTCAGGTGAACTGCTTTTGAATCCCCTGCCCGCGTCCGGGGCTGTGGCTGAATCGCAGCCGGCGATTGAAACTCGAGTTCTTGAAGCGAAGATGTCCGCCCGTCGAGTGGCTGGAATCGCCGCTTTGTGGGCCTTGGTCACAGTCGCGTGCGTTGGTTTGGTGCTGTATGCACTCGAACCGATGTTTCAACAACAAACCCAAAAACGCTTGCTTTCGAATTATCGAACCGAGATTTCTCGGTCGGCGAACGAAGCCGGGACGTTGGCTGGGGTAACAGTGCAAACGTTGGCGCCTACATTGGGCTCACCGGTGGCAGTGATTGAAATTGGTGACATCCGGATGCAGCAGGTTGCAGTCGAGGGCGTCAGTGCCGCGCAAACCCAACAAGGTCCAGGTCATGTCCCGGGAAGCGCGGGGCCGGGTCAGCCTGGCAATAGCGCGTTCGTTGGGCGCCGCGCGATGTTCGGTGGTCCATTTAGTGATGTCGGCAAAATCGCCGTGGGAGCGCCGATCTTGGTGACGACAACACAGGGACAGAAGGTTTATCGGGTGACTTCTCACGCAGAAGTTTCCCTGCAAATTGACTCAGCGCCATCGGGACTCGCCGAAGCAACTGCTTCGGGTGGACTCAATGGTGCACCGGCGACGACACCTGATTTGTCGTTAGCCCCGGAAGACTCAGCTCGCTTAGACGCAATTTTTGGACCAACAGTCGAGGACCGACTCACGCTCGTCACCTCGGCGAGTGTGCGCCCAGGAAATGCGTCGAAGGCAACGGTGGTGATCGCCAAGATGGAAGGCGATCCCTTCCCCCCGACCCCTCAGGGAGGCCGGACCGATGGACAGTCAGCGGTGAGTGGCGATTCGGGCGCGCTCGCCGGGTTGGTCTTGGCAATTCAGGGTTTCCTTTTAGCCGCGGTGGCATCGGTGTTTCTCTATCGCCGATTCAGTTCTCGCTCTGCGTATTTGATGACGATGCCGGTACTTCTCGCATTCGTAGTGCTCAGCGCGGAAGCGGCGGGTCGCCTGTTGCCCGCTTGGACGTGATCGCGGCGCGCTGAGCGATGACCAACAGGCCTGAGGTCAACAACAACTGCGTTTGCGATTAGTTTGTCGGCGATGTCATTTTCATTGCATGGCGTGATCGAATCGATCAAGGGAAAGGGCGCTCGTTATAGCGCCGTTTCGGTCGTAAACGTGATCATCGGGCAGGGCCTCTTGCTGGTCTTGCACTCGTGGTTTCACTGGCCATCAGCGTTGGCGAATGCTTGTTCAGTGCTGATCAGCGCGTTTCCGGCGTATTACCTGAGCCGACGGTGGGTCTGGGGAAAATCAGGCAAGAGCCATTTCAAAAAAGAGGTTCTTCCCTTCTGGATTTTTGTGGCGATCGGGTTTGTGTTTTCAACCCTGATGGTCGCGTTGACCGCATACCTGACTGGCACGACCGGCGAAGCAACGGATCTGTCCACGATCCAGAAATTGCTGCCCAACTTGGTGAACATGGCGTCGTTTGGACTGCTGTGGGTCGTGCGGTTCTTCTTGATGGAGAAACTGTTCGAACAGAATCCCGAACTTGCCGAAGAACTGGTCGGACAAGATTTCATCGAAGCAGTCGAGGGACCCGAAAAATTGGCCGCAGCCGAAGCAGCCGCTGAGCAACGTCGTCACACCGGTCCCTAGGCAGCAATGGACGCTACTCAGCAGGCTCGGGCAGAAGCTGCACGCGGATTTATGCCTTCCGACGAGGGGGTTGCGCTCTTTGAAGCAGGGGAATTAGTGCCGCTCGCTGGTTCACCCATGCTGGAAATTGGTAGTTATTGCGGCAAGTCAGCGATCTATCTCGGAACTGCGGCTAGCGAGCGCGCCACCGTGTTGTTCGCGCTCGACCACCACCGCGGCAGCGAAGAAAATCAGCCTGGCTGGGAGTGGCACGAACCCGATTTGGTTGACCCTGCGATTGGCGTTATCGACACGTTGCCACGCTTTCGGCGAGCGATCTATGACGCGGGTCTAGAAGACGCAGTGATTGCGCTCGTCGGTGATTCGCCGACCGTCGGTCGACACTGGACTACTCCGTTGTCGCTGTTGTTTATCGATGGTGGGCACGGTTCGGAACCCGCTCATCGAGATTTTGAAACATGGACGCCCCACATAGAACCGTATGGTTTTTTGGTGATTCATGATGTGTTTCCCGACCCGGCAGATGGAGGTCGCCCTCCATTCGAGATTTATCTTCGAGCACTCGAATCAGGTGAGTTCACCGAACTGCGGGCCGTTGGCTCATTGCGGGTACTGCAACGAACCGCTGGCAATTACTCGTAACGGGTTGCGTCAACTGCTTCGACCTGGACTTCATCATCGCCGGCGAGCACTCGCCAGACGAGAGCACCGATCGCGGCACCTATCAACGGGAAGACGATAAACACCCATAGTTGCGAAAGCGCCCAGCCCCCTTCGAAGACCGCGACGCCGATCGATCGGGCCGGGTTCACCGAAGTGTTGTCGACCGGGATACTGATCAGGTGAATGAGGGTGAGGACGAGTCCGACGGCGATTCCGCCGAAGCCACCAGGAAAGTTGGCATGAAAGGTGCTGGCAACCACGAACACGAGTAACGCAGTAAGCACAATCTCAACCAATACTGCCGCGATCAATTTGTAGAGTTCGGGCGAATGCGCGCCGTACCCATTTGATGCGAACCCGCCGACTCGGACGCTCGCTGCGGTGGCTCCGGTTTGACTGACCGCGATGCCGAAGATGACCGCACCAGCCAAAATGCCACCGATCAATTGACCGATGACGTAGTAGGGAGCGTCTTTCGGTTTGCATTTTTTGGCGATCACCATGCCGAGGGTCACTGCTGGATTGATATGGCAACCCGAGATCCCGCCGATGGCATAAGCCATGCACAACAAAGTCAGACCGAAGGCGATCGATACCCCGAGGTAGCCGACTTTGCTGCCGGCAAGGACCGCAGTTCCACACCCGCCGAGAACCAGCACAAACGTGCCGATTGTTTCGGCAAACAGAATTGTAGATTTCCCTCGTGCCACGGTTTCCTCCAGTTGATCAGTTGCCTGAAAATCTCCTGCAGAAAACGTAGGGGATCACGCAGACAGAGTGGGGGATTTCGAGCAGCGACTAGTCGCGTCCTGGATCGGCCGAGACGTCCTCGTTCGTCGTCCCGAGCAGCGCTGGCAGCGCAGAGTGGTCAACAAAGAGCTGCGATGCAGGTGATGTGCCGGCGAGGGCATCGGCCGCAAGCACAATGGAGGCCGCGGTGTAGGTCGAACGTTCATTGCCCGGAAAATGAACCATTTCAGGGAAGACGATCCCGGTGAAGTAGTGCCCATCATCGTCACGTAACTGCTGGGCAGCGCGGAATAGGTCAAGCGCGGTGTCGCGGTCGCCCAAACTGAGATAAGCCAGCAGACATTCGCACGTCTCGGCTGCGGTAACCCATGGCCGGTCACTCACACATCTGACGCCCATTCCTTCGACGAGGAATACGTCGCGCCGCGACTCGAGGCGATCAAGGCCGGCTTTTCCCTCAAGCACGCCGGCCATTACGGGGTAATACCAATCCATTGCCCACCGGTGTTTTGGGGCGAATGCATCGGGAAGCTCGCCAGCAGTGTGCGCTTTGATGACGGCGAACAGTCGGGCCGCACTGAGTTCCCAGTCCGGCCGATGGTGTCCGAGGTGTTCAGCCAGCGCGATCGCGCAGCGCAAGCTATGGCAGATGCTCGATGATCCGGTGAGAAGCGCAAATGACCACGGGGTTCCGTCAGCGTGACGCGCCCACAGGATTTCACCACGTGGGGTCTGCAACGCGAGCACGAAGTCGATGGCTGCCTCAACGGTTGGCCACATCGCCTCGCTGAAACCGTTGTCAGCGAAAAGGAGGTGATGATGCCAAACACCGGTCGCGATGTAGGCAATGACATTCGCATCAAGTTTGTCTTGTTCGATGGAATCTTCGAGGTAGTACTGATGCCATGACCCATCGGGCCGTTGGAGGTCGACGAGCCATTGAAAGGCACGTTCAGCATTAGATCGATGACCGCCAATTGCCAGCGCCATCGCTGCCTCGACGTGGTTCCACGGGTCGGCATGACCACCGGGAAACCAGGGGATCATGCCGTTCGATAGTTGCAGATCAGCAATCGCGTCGACGGTGGCTCGCAACTGTTGTGCTGTGAGAATGCCGGGAACTTCAGGCAATGGCATCAGCGGACTCCAGTCGACGTGGTTCAACTGCTGCCTCGGCATGAGAGCTATCTCGGCTGCCAGTCGCGATCGGTTTGGTCGCATAGACCACCAAGCTTTTACCGAGCACCGGGTTGAGTAGTTGCTCGGCGATCCGAGTGATTGCTGGCTTCGTGGTGATGTCCCACACCAGCAATCGGTTGTAAAGCTTGACCAGAGGGAAGTCATCGTTGGTGGGACCAACCGCACACTTAAGCCACCAGTAGGGCGCGTGGAGCGCGTGCGCGTGATGGGCTGCGCCATCGGTAAGTCCAGCCCCACGCATCTTTAACCGCAGTTCTTGTTCGGTATAGATGCGCACATGGCCGCCCTCGACGAAGGGCGCGTGATACTGATCGCTGAGCGCCCAACAGACTTTTTCGGGGAACCACGCCGGGATGGTGATGGCGATGGTGCCGCCTGGCCGAAGCACGCGGGTGAGCTCGTCGAGCGCTCCGGTGTCATCGGGAATGTGCTCCATGACCTCGCTTGCGATGATTCGATCGAACGTGTTATCCGCAAACGGCAGGCGTGTTGCATCGCCATTGACACTGCTACCAAACGCTTCTGGGGGTGCTTCGCCGACGTCGATCATGGCGGCGAACAGTGCTTGAACCTCGCGTAACTCGCTGGTTGCCATGTCACACGCGACGACACGAGCACCGCGCCGGAATCCCTCGAATGCATGACGTCCGAATCCGCAACCCAGATCAAGAAGGAGGTCGCCCGGTCGAAGTCCGAGTTTGTCGTATTCGACGGTCAACATTGGTTAGCGCGCACCTTGATGAAAACGGGGAGCAGCTTTTGCCCCACCAGGTCGATGACTTTGGATCCCAGCCGTTTCTGCCAACAACGCGCGGTACTGCTCAACAGTTCCATTCGCGGTGTGCATCCATGTCCAACGCTCAATCACCCGTTGACGACCGGCAGCACCAATGCGGTCGCGCAATGCGGGATCATCGAGCGCCAACGCAATTTTGGCGGCGAGCGCTTGTGAATCGCCGGGAGCGACGACAAGGGCCGTGTCATTGTCGACCCCCACAACCTCAGGCAGGGCACCGCCGGAGGTGGCAACAAGTGGGACGCCACACGACATGGCTTCGATCGCCGGCAGGGAGAATCCCTCATAGAGCGAGGGAACGACGGCTACTTCAGCTTCGGAGTACAGCTCGATGATGCGCTCTTCTGGAACGCCGGTTACGAATTCAACAATGTCGCGGAGACCGAGTTCGTCGAGGAGGCGAGACGATGGGCCACCTTCTTTTTCGCGACCGATGACGACCAATGAAACCTCGCGCTCGGTGCGAAGTTTGGCCAGCGCTTCAAGCAGATAGCGCAGCCCTTTCATGGTTACGTCGGCGCTCGCAGTGGTGATGAGCCGTCCAGGGATGCGTTTTACTCCCGGCAACGGTCGGAAAATGTTCTGATCCACGCCAACGGGAACTACATGCAGTCGATCGATCGGAACTTCATGATCGGCAGCGATGTCATCGCGTGAGTTTTGCGACACCGTGATGATGCGCGGCATGCGTGATGCAACTCGGGTCTGCATTTTCGTAAACGCGTACCAGCGCGCTTTGGACAACCGCTGCCAACGAGATTCGGCGTGCTCCATTTCGAGGCGTCGATCAACCGTTATGGGGTGGTGGATTGTCGCTAAGACCGGAAGGCCCATCCGTTGCATGGCGAGTAAGCCATATCCGAGGCATTGGTTGTCCTGCACGAGGTCGAAGTCGTTAACGCGTCCCCGCAGATACTGCGCGGCCCGAACGCTGAACGCCAATGGTTCGGGGAAGGTCCCGAATGAAAAGGCCGTTACCTCAACCCAGTCGCCCAACGACTTGAGTTCCCAAAGACCAGGCATCCGCATGGGGAAGTGGTCGTTGTAGATGTCGAGACTTGGCAGTTCATGTAACGGCACGCGGTCATCGAGAATTGGGTAAGGCTGGCCGCCGAGTACCTCGACGTGGTGGCCGAGGTCAACCAGCGCTTTGGTGAGGTGGCGGGTGTAGACGCCCTGGCCACCGACATGGGGCTTGCCCCGATAGGTCAGGTACGCGATGCTCAGCGGCTGATCTTCTCGGGACCCAGCGGCGGATGGGGCAGGGGTCTCGATGGGGGGCATAAGGCATCAAGTCTCATTGCCCCACCCCGAACGGTCAAGTACGAGCGGCCAATGCCAGTCAGGTAGTGAGCGCGACCTTGCCCACAACGCGCCGGCCGAGCAGGTCATCGAGGGCGGTCGCGGCGTCGTCAAGGCCATAGGTAGTGGGCTGAGCGGGGTTAATTGAGCCTGCTTCGACCATATGTAGCAACGTTTCGAGCAGTTCTTGCTGGTCGGTTCCGTGTTGCATCGCCCACGCTCCCCAGTCCACTCCGACGACGGACCGATTGCGAAGGAGCACCTGATTGAGCGGAAGTGACGGGATAGGGCCAGATGCGAAGCCGATGACCACATAGCGACCGCGTTCACCCAGTGCGCGCAGCGCTGGTTCGGCGAGTTCACCACCAATTGGGTCAATGACGAGGTCGACCCCGGTGCGGGCGGCCGCGTTGGGATTCTCGGTGATCAGCTTGGCGAGTTCACGAGCCCGATCCTTAATCGATTCGGTAGTGGTGTCGATCACCGCGTTCGCACCGGCATTTCGCGCTGCCAGTCGCTTGATCTCGGTCGATGCGGCTCCGATGACTTGGCCGCCCAGTGCGATTGTCACGTCGATCGTCGCTAGTCCGACCCCGCCACCGGCGCCGAGAACCAAGACCACTTCGCCGGGCTGCAATTGGGCCCGATTCCGCAATGCAAACAGTGCGGTGCTGTAGCTCTGGACAAATGTGGCGGCGCGCACCGTGTCGAAACCGGATGGGAGCGCGGCAACCGAACCGACGGGAACAGCGACTTGATCGGCGAATCCACCGAGTCCACAACTAGCAAGCACCCGATCGCCGAGCGCGAAGGTGGTCACGCCTTCGCCAACATCGATGATCACTCCGGCAATTTCGCTGCCTGGGATAAAAGGCAGGGCCGGCTTGATTTGGTAGCGCCCTTGTACGAATAACGCGTCGACGTAGTTGACCCCGGCGGCTTCGACGGCGACGACAACTTGGCCCGTTCGGGCAACTGGTGGCTCAACATCGACGAGGATTAGTCCTGATGGTGGGCCATTTTCGACGCATTGCACCGCACGCATGGGGATGACCTTATGCGACTTGAGGTTATGGGACACACGACGCTCGGCCTAGGGTCATGCGTATGTTGAGCGTGTCGGCGGTGACCCGATCATTTGGTGGTCAAGTAGTGCTTGATGACATCACCATGGTGATTGAAGCTCGCGACCGAGTCGGAATCGTTGGTCCAAATGGCGTCGGAAAATCAACGCTGCTTCGGACTTTGGTCGGATTCGAAGAACCGGATTCGGGCCGTGTCGATCGTGCGCCGGCCGGACTTACGGTGGGGTATCTACCGCAGGAACCCGACGCGCTAGTGGGTGAAAGTTTGCTGGGTTATCTCGCGCGCCGCACTGGTGTAGCGGGGGCATCCGACGATCTCGACCGGCGAACTGAAGCATTAACTGGTGATGCTGAGACCCTCGATGCCTATAGCGCTGCGCTTGAAACGTTTCTGGCCCTGGGCGGAGCCGATTTCGAATCGCGTGCCGCTGAGACCTGTGCCGCAGTTGGGCTGGGCCTCGATTCGGGTGGAGCAACCGGCAATTCGACTCGATTTGAGCAGGCAACGCTGACGTTGTCGGGCGGTGAGGCGGCTCGTGCCGCCCTGGCCGCAATTTTATTGTCGCGCGTCGACGTGTTGGTGCTTGACGAACCCACGAACAACTTGGACTTTGCTGGCATTGACCTACTCGAAGCGTTCGTGGCGAAATTTCCCGGTGCGGTAGTGGTGGTATCCCACGATCGAGCCTTTCTAGATCGCTGCGTCGATCGAATCATCGAGATCGACGCACACTCGCATCGCGCTCGTCCTTTCGCAGGCGGATGGAGCGCCTATGTCGAGGCGCGCAACTTGTCGCGTCGACAAAGCTATGACGCGCACGACAAGTTCGTCGCTGAACGCGATCGGTTGAAACAGCGGCAGCGAACTCAGGTCCAATGGAGCGACACCGGTGTTCGCAAAACGAAGTCGTCCGGTGAGAACGATAAGAACATCCGTGCTCGACAGGTAGCTCGGAGCGAAAAGCAAGCGAGCAAGGTTAAGGCAACCGAACGCAAAATCGATCAACTCGAAGCGGTTGAAAAACCGTGGGAGGGTTGGAATCTGCAGCTCAGCCTTGCCCCGACGGCCCGCAGCGGTGATGTCGTGGCGCGTCTCGGTCGCGCGATGATCGAACAACCCGTCGGTGATCCGAATGGGTTTCGACTCGGTCCAATTGATCTGGAAATCGCGTGGCAGGATCGTCTGGCCATTCTTGGACCCAATGGCAGCGGCAAGTCGACGTTGGTGGGCGCGATTCTCGGCACGACACCGTTAGCGTCGGGCAATCGGTGGATAGGTCCAGGCGTGCAAGTTGGTGAATTGGATCAGGCTCGCGGCATGTTCGCTGGAGAGGCCGGAGTGCTTTCGACGTTCCAAGAACGCACGGGAATGGCGCTGAGTGAGTCTCGGTCACTGTTGGCAAAGTTTGGACTCGGCGCCGACCACATAGATCGCCAAGGGCGAAATTTGTCGCCCGGAGAACGAACTCGAGCCTTGCTGGCGACGCTGATGGCTCAAGGAGTGAACTGTTTGGTGTTGGACGAACCGACGAATCACCTCGACATTGAAGCTATTGAGCAACTCGAACAAGCGCTTGCGGCGTTTAAAGGAACGGTGTTGTTGGTCTCACACGATCGCCGGTTTCTTGAGTCAGTCGACATCACTCGTACTATCGAGTTGGGTTAGCGCCGACTCGGCTTCGTCGGATTTCGCCGATGGGCGCGAAGGATCTGCTTCATCGGGACGCGATCTTCGCTGCAATATCCAGCCGGCGATGATTGCGATGATGCTGATCGCGATCATCGGCCAAGGTCCGACAATCGTCGAAATGGTTTGGCCCTGACGCCGCGCAATCGTTTGTTGGAGCACGACTCGCTGACTGATGCCGCTTCGTTGCTCGACTTGACCGCTGGGGTCAACGATGACCGAGAACCCGGTCGGCGCGGCTTGCACAGTCCAACGGCCGGTCTCGATTGCTCGCAGTCGTGACGATGCGACTTGTTGCGATTGCACCAGCGTGAGCCAATACGACGAGCCGTTCGTGGGGTTGAGCAGCACTTCGCCCCCGTGACGAATGGCATCGCGGGCCCGATTGGCGAAAAAGATTTCCCAGGAGATCACGATTCCCATTTTCCCGACGGGCGTGTCAACCGTGGCCGGCTTGGTGCCGGCGATGGCATCGCGTGCAGATAAACCGGAACGTGCTCCCGCGAAATGTTCAATCAATCCACGAAGTGGAACGAACTCACCGAACGGCACAATTCGGACTTTGTCGTACCTTTCACCCATTGACCCATCGGGGTTGTAAACGATGGCCGCATTCAGGAAGTGCGTATCGCTGACACCTTCGGTGGCACCGACGATCAGTGTCGTGTTTAAGCGTGTCGCCAGCGCGGACAACGCGAGGTTCTCGCGGGCATCGCGAAGAGGGCCTTCGACGGACACGACATTTTCCGGCCACAGCACCAAATCGACCGGACCGATGATGTCGTCACTCGCCGCGAGGTGGCGATCGAACACATCGCGAGGGTTGGTGTCGATGGCTCGGGTGTGCTGCGGGCCACCCCCTTGGACGACCGCGATACGCAACGGTGCAACGTCATGACCGCGCGGAGCAACAATCGAGATTGCCCAAATTGCGACGACGCCGGCAACGATTCCGGCTGCGACCCGCCAATCTCGCTGCCATGCCGCCGACATCGCGATGCCGGCAACAACGACGAGCGCGACGACTAGATACGAACCAAAAATGCGAGCGCTTTGCCCGAGCGGTGCGGCTGCTTGACTCATCGCCAGAGTGCCGAGGGGGACGCCACCAACCGGGAAACTCCAACGAGAAAGTTCGGCCAGCACCACCAAGCCTGGCAGGGCGATCCACCGGCCACGACCGGGTGGACACCATGCGCCGGCGACAGCGAAATAGGTGGCATACAACGTTCCAGCGATGAAATAGCCGGGAATCGTCAGGTCCGAAATCCAAAACAGCGCGGGGAAGAGCCATGCCGCGGCGACCAGCCAAGTCCGTCGAAATCGTCGCGGCCATGGTTGATCGGCGATGAGCCGGTCAAGTAACGCGATGCCAACAAATGCAAGTGGCCACCAGCCCCAAGGTGGAATCGATGCCGCAATGCAGAAGCCGGCCAGGATGCACCGCGCCAATACCGCGGTTCGCCGCCCGACGGTTTCGGGGTTTCGCGAGGGTGGCGATTCGATCGACTGCATTGGGTGTCATCATTACCGACCACGCCAACGCTGGCGCGCCGGTTTTGTATCAACAGAACCAATCTCGCTGACTAGGGTTCGGTCCAATGTCACCTGAACTCGGTCCGCTGGAAATGTTCGCGCCTCAACTGTTCGCGGGGCGCGTTGCGCTCATCACCGGCGCTGGCACTGGAATCGGCCGAACGACGGCATTGGCTTTTGCTCGCTATGGCGCCAATGTGGTCGCGGTAGGCCGAACTCCCGAAACACTTGAGGCAACCGCCGATGCGGTACGTGCCTTCGGCGTTGAGTGTCTGGTTGTGCCAACCAACATCCGTGAGATCGTCCAGGTCGACGCGCTGCGAGAAGCGGTCATGGCCCGATTCGGCAAAGTCGACTTCCTGATCAACAACGCCGGTGGTCAGTTCCCGGCGTTGCCCTCACAGATTTCTGATAATGGGTGGCGGTCAGTGGTTGACCTCAACCTCAATGGCACTTGGAACATGATTAACCGTTTTATGGGTTCGATGACCGAGGCAAACTTCGGAGCGATCGTCAATGTGGTGCACATTTTTTCGTTCGATCGGGGTGCACCTTGGTTTGTGCATTCGGGCGCGGCTCGTGCCGGCGTTGTGAGCATGACAAGGTCGATGGCGCCATATTTGGGATATCACGGCGTCACGATCAATGCCCTCGCCCCGGGCACGGTGGCTACCACCGGTATGCATGAAAACGAAGTCGGCCAACTCGGGTTTTCTGAGGCAGAGTGGGCAATAGAGGCCGAAAAGACTGGCCCGATGAGGCGGATGGGCGATGTCGACGAGATGGCGGCGATCATTTTGTTTCTTTGTTCGCCGGCGGCGCGATTCGTCAATGGCGCCGCGCTGATCGCTGATGGGAGCGAGTCGCAATCGAATTGGCCACGATTTTTCGAACGAGGAGAATTCTGATCGCTTCTCAGTGATGGGAGCGCGAATTATCCGCCGCTTTGGCCGAGTGGGTCAGTTGATTTCACGACAAGCGTGTGCCCAGTCTCTTGGGCACCGGCATCAATGGGCGGCAACACATCATCGGGATCGACCGGAGTGCCGTCGGGTTTAAGTAACTGCAATTTCGCGACGATTCGCTCTCGGGCTGACCCGGGTGGATGACAGGCGAACAGCGTCGCCGTGTGAGCGTAACTTTGTTGCGCGATATCGATCGCGTCCCCGGGAACAATCACGATGCCACGTACTCGGTAGGTGAATATGCCATCGGGAGTCGTCATAGTGACGAGATCGCCCGGCTCGAGTTCATTGAGGCGATTGAACGGTTTTGAATACGTTGTTCTATGGCCCGCAATGACGACGTTTCCAAGTTCTCCGGGCATTGCCGTTCCAGGCCAGTGTCCTGGACCGCGATTGATGGCAGTGAGGGTGATGCCTTCTTGGATGTCGGCTGAAATGTTGATCCGCGCAATCTCCAGTGTGCCGATGACGTTCTGGGCTGTATCGGCATGTGGATTCTCGGGAACCGCTTCGGGGATCGGGAGCGGCGGAGGTGTGCTTTTGGTGACCTGGATCGAAGGCCCGGGAACGGTCGTGTCTGCGACCTCGTCGGCGGGGTGATCGGGCCGAGCAATCAGGGCCACGACGAATCCCCCGACGACCACTACCCCGGTACCGACGGCGACTGTCAAAAATCGCCGTCGCCCCATCGATGCTTCGATGCCGACGTTCTGGTCCGTGTCCAAACTTGGTGATTCGGACGGTTGCAGTTGATTCGACAGGTCGTCAGCACTCACTGGATCAGTTTGGCCCAGAAGGGTTGAGGGCGGGTTAGCGCCCGGTCTGCAGCCAGCCGGCAATGCGCGCCGCGGTCGCAACGATGAGCCCGGCGTTGGTTTCGGTCGCCGATCCGGCCGGACCAAGCGAATCGACTGACAGGTTCAGGACGCGTTCGCCGGGCGCGCCAGTTGCGGCGATTGGGTTGAGTCCATACCGGGGAGCGAAATAGCCAAGGCCGTCTGACGTTGTGACGAATTGCCGGTTCTCTCCAGGAACTGCACTGAGCAGCGTCTGAACTGACTCATCGGCGGCAGCCAAAGTGGAGCCAAACTTTGCGGCGCCATCTCGCCAGTTCGTCTCGAACTCGGGAGCGATGGTGGCGAGCCGATCGCCGAGTTGCGACGCGATCGTCGTTAGTCGATCCGCGTCCATCCAAACATGGGGGTCTACATCGCCGCCCGGTCCGGCTAACGGTGCTACATCCTGAGCGGCGCGCATGATCGACAGCCCCGGTGATTGGGCCCGGTCGAGTTCCGGCTGCAGCGCTGATTCGAACCCAAGCCCAGTAGTGACGATCAGGTCGGCACGGTCGATCAATTCGGCCTGGTCTGATCGAAGGGTGAATGTGTGCGGATCATCACCAGGCGCCATGAGAACCGAGACGTCGGCGTGTTCACCAGCGACTGCGCGAACAACGTCGCCCAACATCGTGGTGGTCGCGACGATTCGTGGTCGCGACGGTGTCGTGTTGCGCTCGGCGAATCCGGCTTGGTTGCCATGAGTCGTGCATGAGGTGGCCCCGAGCATTGTTGCGACCAATACGATCGTTGCCGCGCCTCCAACGATGCGGAGCGGTCTGCACGCTCGAATTCGTCGGTGGTTAGAACTCACGATGGGCTCAGAGATCGTCATACCGATCGGCGGCACATCGACCATCGGCAGTGACCGTCAGGATCTCTGCGCCGCGGTCAGTCACGACCAGCGTGTGCTCGAATTGAGCGCTTCGACTTCCGTCGCGTGTCACCGCAGTCCATTTGTCGTCCCAAATACGAAGTTCGGGTGACCCGAGCGTGATCATCGGCTCGATGGTGAAGGTCATGCCGGTCTCGATCACGTTGTCGGCTCGGGTGTCGAAGTAGTGAAGAATCTGGAGCCCGCCGTGGAACTGTTCGCCAATACCGTGCCCAATAAATTCACGAACAACACCGAGGTCAGCGGCAATCGAATGCTCTTCGATGGCCCGGCCAATGTCATAAACATGACCACCTGGCTTGACCGCTTCGATGCCTCGATACATCGCAGTGCGAGTCTCGAGCACCAGTCGTCGCGATTCGGCGTCGACATCGCCGACAAAGAAGGTGCAGTTGGTATCGCCGTGAACTCCACCGTGAAAAACAGTGACATCGATGTTGACGATGTCACCTTCGACGAGTGGGCGAGAATCAGGAATGCCGTGGCAAATCACTTCGTTTACTGATGTGCACACCGACTTCGGGAAACCTCGATAATTCAGCGGGCTCGGGTAGCAATCCCGGGCAAGCGCTGCGGCATGGGTGATGGCGTCAAGCTCATCGGTGGTAATCCCTGGCGTGATTGCGTCACCCACCTCAATGAGGACCTCGGCGGCAAGTGCGCCAGCAACGCGCATGCGCGAAATGATCTCCGGCGTCTGAACGTCACTTCCGCCTCGGGCAGGAGGTTGACCGCTGATTGCATAGGGCGGTTTGGAAATCGTGTCGGGCACAGTTCTTCGCAAACTGACAACGCCAGGTTTCACCGCACCGGTCCGCGGTGTCATCACCGCTGAGCGCGGCAGTGTTAACGCCGTCCGGTTTCCGATTGTCGGTCCGGTTGTTTTTCCGGTGGTAGTTCCAGTCGGGGTGGTGCGGGTCGACTCAGTGACCCGCCCACCGCGGCGCTTACGTTTGGTCATTGTCGGACAGTCTGCCCGCTTGTGACCTGAAGTACCGAACGCGCGTTGGGTTCATGAGTTCAGCCACGAGCTAACGGCACTAGCGGCAGGTGAACCAAGGTGGTGGCCACCCGGAAGCTCGAGGTAGTCAACCGAGACCCCATTGCGTTCGAGAAAACGCGCCGTGCTGCGGCCGTGCTGCGCCGCGACAACTTCGTCATCGATGCCGTGCACAACGAGGACCGGGGTCTTCGACGCGGCAAATCCGGGCATGTCATATCTGACCGTGTCGGCGTGCAGAAGCCATCCACTGACCACATAAACACCGGCGAACGCGTCAACGGCACGACCGGTGGTGGTGGCCGGGGGGTTCGTTCGACTGAGCGCCAAGGCAAGCGCGATCGCACCTCCCTGGGAATAGCCGCCAATCACGACCTGGTTACGGCGAAGTCCTCGTGCAGTGCACGCGTCGGCAATGTCGCATTCAAGCTGAGTAATCGACGCATTGATCTCGGCTTCTATTGGACCGTTCTCATTGGACCGAAACCACACCGGACCGACGTCAGTGGTCATCGCACTTCGCGGCCGAACGACGACACATTCAGTGGTGGCTAGATCGGTGAGTCGATCGTCGGGAAGGGCAGGGTCATCCTCATGGCCGTGCAACGCGATGATCATCTGCACATCGCCGACCGCGGGACCACGGAGTCGTGCCGAGTCAGTCACTAGGTTTGGTTAGACCCGGCCTGCACCGACGAGTTCATTCCACAGGTTCACTGGTCCGTATTCAACGACCGCACCCGCATGGGGCGCGTGGATGATCTGCCCGCCACCAACGTAAATGCCGACATGGTGAATTGGGCTGCCATAGAACAGCAGGTCGCCGGGCTGGAGGTCACTGATTGGAATGCGGCGAGTCACGGTGTACATGCCTGCCGCTGAGTGGGGAAGGCTGCGGCCGCCGTGAGCCCACGCCCACATGACGAGTCCTGAGCAATCGAACACATCCGGACCAGCGCCAGCCCACACGTACGGAGAACCGAGGGCGCTCCGAGCGGCGGCTACTGCCGCGGCGGCACCGTCGCTGGGTGCACTCCCGCCGCCTGAGCTCGGGCTTGGGTCGTTCGGCGTTGGCGTGGCTGCGGCAGTGGCGGCTTTTTGGCGAGCAACTGCAGCTTCGTCGGCCTTCATCTGTGCGGCTTGAGCATCGGCTTTTTGCTGCTGGTCTTGGGCAACCAATGTTGCTATCTCGCCTTGCAATTGCGACTGGATTTGCTGTTGTTCATTTACCGCGGCGTCGGCTGAATCGCGCGCACTGGCGAGCACGTCGCGTTGGTTTTGCGCTTCGCTCTTGGCGGCATCGAGTTGGGTGACTTCACCGGCGAGTTTTTCTTTCGTAGCGCCAAGTTGGTCGAGCAGGTCTTGGCGGCTACCGCTGGCGGATTCGAGATAATTCTTCTTGGTGGTCGCATCATCGGCAGTACTTGTCAAGATCGCTTCGAACGCTGGGGTGTCGTTTCCGGTCATGTACGCCTGCACGGCAAATGAGCGGAGCTCTCTGGTACGCACATCGAGTTCGGCATTGGTGGCATCGACCCGCTGTTGCGCATCAGCTGTTGCGGCTTCCGCGGTCGCGAGCGCGATTTGGGCACGGTTGTATTGCTCATCAAGACCGCTGAGCCGAGCGTTGAGCTCGTCGAGCTTGGCGCTGATCTGCTGGGCCGCTGCCCGCTTGTCGGTGATCTGGTCGCCAGATGCGCTTCCGGGGACGACGACGGGCAACGCAAAAAGGGCGATGACGACAGTGCCGGAGAGCAGACGGCGCCGGCGTGAGACGTGCTTGTCCGCTTGCGCAGCGGCTTTCTGTCCTCGTCGCATTATTACGAAAGCATTGCAGCAATTGTGTCAATTCGCAATGTAAACGGCTGAATTTTGGCTGTTTTTAGCCAATCACGAGTCGAATTGTTACGAAAGTGGTCTCGGGGCCTGAGGCTAAAATGCCTGCTGGGCAAGGGTTTTTGCCGTAGTAGTCGCTTGACGAATGCACGCGGGCAAGCCCAATCCTTCGAACCCGGCGCCGGTGGCTACAAGACCTGGCGCGATTGCCGCCAGCGCGTTGTGCCAACGTTGGACCCGATCGAGGTGACCAGGGCGAAATTGCGGTAACGAATCGGGCCATCGATTGATCCGAACTTCTGATGGCGATCCATCGAGACCCATTGTCACCGCGAGTTCTGCCAACAGCGTCGCGACAAGTTCGCTATCGCTCATGTGTTCGGCGCGGTCATCGTGATGGCGACCTGCCGATGCTCGCAGGATCGCAGTGGTGTCAGAATCGAGATGCGCCCACTTACTCGATGCCCATGAGCATGCCGTCAACACAAGGCCCTCGCTGGCCGAAACCAAAAAGCCGCTTGCGTCGAGGGGATGGTCGATGAGCGCTTTGGGAACCGCGAGAGTCACCATGGTCGGAGACGAATACTCGACCTCACCCATCTCGACTGCAACGTCTGGCACCAGGTCAGCGACAAGTTGACTCGTAACAAATAGCGGTGTGGTCAGCACCACCGCGTCGGCATCGTAGGTTTTGCCGTCAGTCGTGCCGAGAATCCAACTATCGGAATCCGCGCGTTCAATGGATGACACCGTTCTGCCTCGGTGGACTCGTCCACCCGCGGCTAAGACCGCGCCGTGGAGCGCGGCGATCAAATCGTGCATACCGGTCGGGAGGCCGAAGAAGACCGGCGCTTGGGGATTAGATGCGGCTGCGGATTGCCGTTGGGCCCGCGCTCCAGCGATCAAACTTCCGTGTTCGCGCATCGCGGCTTCAAATTGCGGCGCGCCGGCCGCGACGCTCAACCAATCGGCGTTTCCGGCATTGACGCCCGACAGCAACGGACCCACGAGGACGTCGTAAATCTCATCGCCAAGTCGCCGTCGAACGAGTGCACCAACTGACTCGTCGGCCTGGCCCGCAGGGTCTGGTCCCATGGTGAGGTCTTGGCCGGCTCGAGCGACACCGGCGGCCGAAACGACCCCTGACGCCGCGAGCGCGTCGAGGTCAGTGGGGATTCCCAACATGAGGCCTTCGGGGAATCGATGGAGTTGGCCTCGGCTATAGAGATAGGCGGTTCGAGCGGCAGGAGCCACCAGCGACTCGCGTAGTCCCAATCGTTCACATAATGCAATGCCTTCGGGCACTCGAGCCAAGAACGCATCGGCGGCTTCGTCGACTTGATGTCCGGCGAATAATCCAGTTCGGATCTTGCCTCCAACGTGCTGGCTGGATTCAACAACGACAAGGTCGATGCCCTGGACAACGTCGAGCAAGGTGAGAGCGGCGGTCAATCCGGTGATTCCCGCACCGACAACAACGACCCGTGTCGTCACCCAGAAACCTGATCGGCTAGTCCTGCTCGTTGCACGACTCGTTCGGCGAGCGAGCCCATGACGACCGGGTCATCATTGAGAGAGCGTGTTCGCGAAAACGCGAGCCCGCACTCGCGGGCAAGCGCGGCTGCTTCGATGTCGAGGTCGTAGAGCACCTCAAGATGGTCTGACACGAACCCTTGTGCGCACACCGCGACGCCTTCGAATTGCTGCGAAGCGCCGAGGTCTCGAATCACTTCAAGGATGTCGGGTCCGCGCCAAGGCTCGGGAGTGCGACCCGCACTTTGCCAGGCAAGTTCCCAGTCGAGTTGATCGGGGGCAGCGAACGTGTTGGCCACCGCGGCTGCACTTTCGCGGAGTTGCTCGGGGTAGGGGTCGTTTTCGAGTACCCGTTCAGGTAACGAATGGGCGGTAAAGAGCACTCGGTGGCGAGCGGGCAACTGGGCTCTGGCATCGGCCAGAGCTCGGGCGAGAAAATCGATATAGGTCGGTTCGAGGTGCCAGTTGTCGATTCCAAGCATCTCCATGTTGACGGTGGCCGCGGCGGTGGATGCTCGCTGATGATATTGACCGACGCTGAAGCCCGAATAGTGCGGTGCAAGGACGAGCCCAACGGCGCGCTGAACGCCGGAATCTGCCAACGTAGCGACGGCATCTTCGACAAATGGCGCCGCATGCTTTTGACCGAGCACCACTTCGAACGCCCCTGGCATGCGAATCTCAAGCGCCATTTCAAGCGCGGAGCGTTGGGCTTCGGTGCGCTGTGCTAACGGTGAAATGCCGCCAATTGCGTCATAACGCGCTTGCAAATTGGCGAGCAGTTCCGGGGTCGGTGGGCGGCCTCGGCGAATGTCGGTGTAATAGGCCTCGACATCCTCGGGCGATCGTGGCGTGCCGTAGGCCATGACCAACAATCCAATTTTCGTCATGAAGATGCTCCAGTGGTCGTGCCTTCGGCGTGCACAAGTTCGACGATTCGCTTGAGGACATCGGGATTGGTCTCGGGAAGGACACCGTGGCCGAGATTGAAGATGTGGCCGGGGTGGCCCTGATTGCGGGCGAGGACATCGCGCACGGCTGTTTCGACCGCGGGCCACGGGGCGAGGCAGATCGCTGGATCGAGGTTTCCCTGCAAGGCGCGCTGCGGGCCAACTCGTTGTCGCGCGTCGTCGAGTGTTACGCGCCAGTCGACTCCGACCACGTCAGCGCCAGCATTGGCCATCGATTCAAGTAATTCGCCGGTACTGACGCCGAAGTGAATTGTCGGAATGCCGAGCTCGGTGATCGAGGCGAGCACCCGCTGGCTATGGGGCAATACGAATTGCTCATAGTCGGGGCGATTTAACGCGCCGGCCCAACTGTCAAAAAGCTGAATCGCTCGGGCGCCGGCATCGATTTGGCTGCGCAGCGAAGTGATAGCAAGATCGGCAAGCCGCTCCATTAACGCGTGCCATAGCACGGGGTCGCCGTGCATCATGGCTTTGGTCGCAGCGTAGGTCCGAGAAGGCCGACCTTCTATGAGGTAACTCGCCACGGTGAACGGCGCTCCGGCGAAACCAATCAGCGGAATTTCGAGTTGGTTAACCAACATCTTGACGGTCTCGATGACATAAGGCGTGTCGACGGTGGGCTCGAGTGGGCGAATGCGTTGGAGATCAGCGGCCGAACGAAATGGTTGTTCCACGACGGGCCCAATCCCGGGAGCAATGTCGACGCCAAATCCGATTGCCGCGATCGGAACGACGATGTCGCTATAGACAATCGCCGCATCGACCCCGTAGCGACGGACAGGCTGCAACGTGATCTCGGCGGCGAGTTCGGGAATTCGAATCGCCTCGAGGATGCTTCCGGTCCCGCGGATCTCGTGATACTCGGGAAGTGACCGACCGGCTTGGCGCATGAACCAAATCGGTACCTGCCCGCCAGGCTCGCTGCGACAGGCGCGAAGAAAGTCCGATCCGACCAGCGGGTCGACAGTCGAATCGGTCTCGGTTGACTCGGTAGTACCAGCGTCGGTCACGACCCCCACGCTAGACATCATCGCGGTTGGTACCCTAAGTGAGCGCCAGGCGGCTTGACTGTCGGTATGCGCCGATCGATCGATGACTACCCATTCGAACCCTCTGACTATCCGCCGAGCTATGCCGACGATGAGCTGACTCCGATTTCGTGGGGGGTCGCGATCAGCGACGATTATGACGATGCAGTTCCTCGGGTGGTTCTGACGATTGAGGAAGTTGGTCAGGCGGGATATGGCCTGGTTGGCCATCTCAATGCCAACGTTGCCCGACGACTTCGATTGGCGATTCGAGATGCCCTTGTCGAGGTGGGCGAGGACCCTGGCCGCTGAGATCGCTGTGCTCGGATTAGTCAGATCTGGCTCACAGTGATGAATCTGTGTGGGACCGGTAGCATGTTCCATCCCCCTTAGGGAGCATTCCCGTTAGTCGCAGATGCACGAAAGGACCACATGTCTGGTCATCCCGATCTTGAGGCCGAACAGGCCTACATCGATCGGGCTTACGCGTATTTGGAGGCCTCTCGCAAGGCCGCGAGTCGAATGACCACAATGGTCGAGGTTGGTCGCGGCGGAACCGAGCAAGCTCGATTCGAACGCGATGTGATCTGGGAAACGATGTTGACTCGGCTGACCCAACTTGAGTTGGGCGATGCATCGTTATGTTTCGGCCGTATCGATCAGGCGGGTGAACCAGAGCCCTATTACATAGGGCGAGTTGCGGTTAGCAACGATGTTCAAGACCCGATCATTGTTGATTGGCGGGCGCCGGTCGCCGAGCCATTTTATCGAGCGACCGGTCGTCAGCCGATGGGGATTCTCCGCCGTCGCCATTTCGCGACCCGCGGGCGAGTGTTGCTCGATTTGGAAGACGAACTATTCGGCGAAGCGCTTGAAGGACTGAGCCGGGATGGGAATGGCTCGCGGATTTCCGGCCACGGCGCATTGATGAACGCGTTGGAAACCGCTCGGTCGGGAAAACTCGGCGACATCGTCGCGACGATTCAAGGCGAGCAGGATGAAATCATTCGCGCTGAGATGGCTGGCGTGCTGGTGGTTCAAGGTGGACCAGGCACCGGAAAGACCGTCGTCGCGCTGCATCGGGCCGCGTACTTGCTCTACACCTATCGCTTCCCGCTCGAAGGCCAAGGGGTGTTGGTGGTTGGCCCGAATCGCCTCTTTTTGGGCTATATCGAACAGGTGCTGCCATCGCTGGGTGAGGCGGGGGTCGAACTGGCGGTTCTGGCTGACCTGATCGACGGCGTTCGGGTCCAGGGCCGCGACACCGGAATGACGGCACGGGTGAAGGGCGACCTTCGGATGGCGTCGGTGCTTCGTCGTGCCCTGCGGGACCGGCAGCGTGCGCTGCGGTCAGACCTCGTGGTCGGGTTTGGGTTGATCAACCTGCGGATGACGGTTGATGAGAGCGCGCACATTGTGTCAGAGGCGCGGCGGCGGTTCCGCAAACACAATGCCGGACGCCGATTCGTTGAGGGTGAACTGTTTCGGGTCCTCGCAAGTAGCGCCCGCGAAGACTTGTCGGCCGCGACGGTTCGAGAACGATTGCGGGCGACCGTCGATGTGCGCGAAGCGCTCGAGTGGATGTGGCCGATGCTCACGCCTGCGCAGTTCTTGCATGATTTCTTTGGATCGACAGCATTACTCAAACATGCCGGCGGTTCGGCGTTGCGTGCCGACGAAATCACCGCACTTTTTCGATCGCGATCTGATTCGATTGACTCGATCATGTGGACGAATGACGACGTTCCGCTGCTTGATGAAGCACGAGCATTGTTGGGACCGAAACCAAAGTCGAAGCGTCGTCCAACCGATGATCACGATGACGTTCGCACCTATGGACACATCGTGATTGACGAGGCTCAGGATCTGTCGCCAATGCAGCTGCGGGTGTTGAACCGTCGCTCACTAAACGGCTCGATGACGATTGTTGGAGACATCGCACAGTCAACGGGTGAATGGGCCCATCGCAATTGGCAGGAAATCCTTGATCACCTTCCCGATCGTCGTGAGCCACGTCGCGCAGAGCTAACCGTTGGGTATCGTTTGCCGGCACCGAACATGGCGTTGGCTTCTCGGGTGCTTCGTGTTGCCGACCCCGACCTCTCGCCGCCTCGGTCAATTCGCGAAGATGGTGATCCGCCTCAGATCATCCGCGTGGCCCCAAGCGAACTGGGGCCCAATGTTGTAGCGGCGGCCGTCGATGAACTTGAGGCGGTAGGCACCGGCAATGTTGCCGTCATCGTGCCAGCATCAATGGTCGATTTGGTGAGTGACGCGTTCGACTCACTTGGCATTGAATTCGGTCGGGCAACTCGTCACGGACTCGACGCTCAGATCACGGTCGTTCCCGTGGGGCTGGTGAAAGGCCTCGAGTTAGATTCGTCGATCGTCGTCGAGCCAGCCGCCATTGTCGAAGAAGAAGCACAGGGATTGAGGTCGTTGTATGTGGCACTGACTCGGGCGACGAAGCGGCTAGCGATCGTCCACGCACGGGACTTGCCCGCCGCCCTTCTCGACTAGCGAGACTGGCGTTGACATCAGCTTAGAGAATCTGGCAGGTGGACTTGCATCTAAAAGTAAAGCAAACCTAACCTCAAGGCATGTCAACCGCTCAGATCGCACTCTTAGGGGCGATCGCAGGCCTCACGATCTTTTTGGGATTGCCGGTAGGCCGGATCCGTAACCCGGCCCCAAGACTTCGTGCGTTCCTCAACGCGCTGTCAATCGGCGTCTTGGTGTTTCTCCTCTGGGATGTGCTGAGTCACGCATTCGCGCCAGTCGAAGACGCCTTGGTCGCCGTAACGAGCGATCACGATGGTTCCTGGGCGACCTTTGTTGGCCTCGCGTTTGTCGCCATTGCGGGCCTGACTGTCGGGTTGATGAGCCTTACCTATTACGACGGCTGGTTATCGCGTCGCGCTGGAGTCCCAGTCGGGGCAGAGGTTTCCATGCTCTGGCTCGATACACCGGCGCGTCGTTTGGCATTTCTGATCGCGGTCGGCATTGGTTTGCACAATTTTTCTGAAGGACTTGCTATTGGTCAGTCGGCGGCGTCGGGCGAAGTGAGTCTCGCACTGTTGTTGATTGTCGGCTTTGGATTGCACAACGCAACCGAAGGTTTCGGCATCGTCGCCCCACTTGCCGGTGATGAACGCACGCCATCGTGGGGATTTTTGGGCGTGCTGGGCTTGATCGGTGGCGGTCCGACCTTTGTCGGCACCCTGATTGGGCAGGTCTACGTGAACGAGTATTTATTCGTCGCGTTTTTGGCTCTTGCGGCCGGGTCAATTCTGTATGTTGTGATGCAACTACTCAAGGTTGGATTCAAACTCGGCCATCGAGAATTCATGATGTGGGGCATTCTGCTCGGATTGCTCGCCGGTCTTGCCACGGACTTAGTCATCGTCGCTGCCGGGGCGTGACAGTCGTCTTGGCCCTAGCGGCTCAGGTTTAGCTGCTTGAAGTGACAAGAATTCGAGTGCTGGCAAATGTTCCGATTCCGATGTGGCGCCCATCGATTTCGACTGTGGTGGTGCCATCGGGGGATAGTGCCGTAATGGCGCCGTGAACTCCCGGCATTAAGTGGGACTGTTCAAGAAAGGACAAGAGTCCAGGAGTGAACTCAAGTTCTTCGGGAATTCGTGACACCACGAATTGATCGCCGACCGCCAACGCGTCAAGCGTCACGGTCTTTGGCGCTTGGTAATCAGAACCGGGAATGGGGTTGCCGTGCGGGCAGGTGGTTGGGTCGCCGAGTAACCGGGTGAGCGCGGTTTCGACTTGGTCGGAAATGACGTGCTCCCACTTGCCGGCCTCGGCGTGGGCGTCGGCCCATGACAGGCCGAGCAGGTCGGTAAGGAACCGTTCGGCGAGTCGATGACGACGCACAACACTTTCAGCTAGGCGCAAACCGTCAGGGGTCAACTTGATGGAGCCAGCCATTGTGACGAGGCCTTGTTGTTCCATTCGGCGAATCATCTCTGACACCGCCGGTCGTGAAACATCGAGCCGTTCGGCGATACGCGCTTGGATAACATCGAGATCGTCTTCGCGAAGTTCGAAAATGGTTTCGCAGTATTCCTCGAACGCCGGATGATGTTCAGGCGTCTGATAGGGAGGCATGGCCAAAGTGTAGGCGGGTGGCTCCACCGAGGCTTTGGCGGTGCGCTCCAACGGTTTCGTTGGGCCCAGCGACTAAAGGCCGACCTAGGCTGGCTTTGTTTCCGCTCCCGCCGAAAGGATTTCGAGATGCCAGCCTCCGCTGACCAGATCAATGCGACGATCGATGCCTATGTGGCCGCTTTTAGTGCGGGAGATCGCGCTGGGTATATCGCGCTTTATACCGAAGATGCCACGTTGGAAGACCCGGTAGGCAGCGACGTCATTCGTGGCCGAGAGGCCATCGGAACATTCTGGGACGGCGTGCGAGAAATGGCTGAGAAGATCACCCTCGAACGCACGGGTTCGGCCCGAGTAGCCGGAGGCGAGGCGGCGTGGCCGATGCGAGCGATTACCTATCTGGGCGACATGAAGCTGGTGGTGGACATCATCGATGTGATGTCGTTCGACGATGAGGGACTCATTACGACGATGCGCGCGTTCTGGGACGCGTCGGAAATGGCGCCAATGGTCGATTAAGCGCGACCAAGAATGCGATCGACGGCGATTTCAATGACGACTCGATCGACTCGTTCATGCGGTTGGCGATAACGCTCGGCGTATCGCAAAACCGCGTCGGCAACTCGGGTTGGGTCGTCGGTCACCGTGGCGGTCCCTTCGAAAGTCAACCACCGCCCACCGTCAACCTGGCACACCGCGGCACGAGCAGCGATTGCAGCACCAACATTGCGGGCTTTGCGACTGGGGGCGAATGTAATCACGCGAGCCAACCTGGCAGTGCTATCCCAAGTGAATCCAACTGCGACAACATGTGGCGAGCCGTCCGGCCGCACTGTGGTGAGCGTCGCCAGATGACGTTCTTCGACAAATGTTTGAACCTCAGGTGGAAGGTCGTGCGGGTCATAGCCCATAGGAAAAATGCAATTCAGTCGGTGGACAGATCTATTACGTACTCGAAATCGCTTCGAGGATATTGAGTCGTGACGCTCGGAACGCGGGATAGATCGCGGCGAGGACTCCGAAGCCGCCGCCAATGATCACAAACAGAGCCAGCTGACCCCACGGAATTTGGAAAACGTTTATACCTTGATCGGCCAATGCTCGCACCAGGGCCCAACCGAAGGTCATCCCGATGACCAAGCCGAGCAGTGTGCCCAGGACGGTGATGATGACGGCTTCCCATCGGACAGTCGATCGCAGTTGCCGCCTAGTCTCGCCAACGGCGCGCAGCAATCCGATTTCGTGGACACGCTCGTAGACCGAGAGCAACAAGGTGTTCATGATTCCGATGAGCGCAATGATCAAAGACAAGCCGAGCAGCGCGTAGATGACGTTGAGAAACTGATTGATCTGTCCGACCTGAGTCGACTTGAACTGGCCCAGGTCCTGCACCGTCGCGGTGGGGTAAGCGGCAGTCAGTGCCTCGATTGCCGCCCGCGCTGTCGCTTGGTTGGCCCCGGGGTTCAACTTCACATAGATGGTGTTGTCGGTTTGTTGGTTGATCGGATAGTTCGCGTCAAAGGTCGCTAAATCAATGAGGTAGCCGCCACCGGGCAACGTCGCGCCCAAGTTGGTGTCGTACATGGCCCCGATTCGAAGGGTTTTGGTGCCGCCTTCAGGAAAGGTCACATCGACCGGCGAGCCGATGGTCCATCCCATTTCGTTGGCTTTCTTCGTCGGAACCATCAGTCCGTCGGTGCCGAGGTCGTTGGTCGATCCATCGACCACGTTGAAGGAGAAGATTTGGTTTGCTTGGCTTGGATCGAAGCCGAGAATGAGCTGTGCTGATGAACCGATTTGGGCGAAGTTGAACCGCAGGCCTGCAGCTGCGGCAACTTCGGGAATCGCTTGGAGGTCATTGGTGAGCTTGGGGTTCAACCCGTTGCCGACAAAGCTTCCAGAGTCGATCACGAAGTCGGTGATGATCGCTTTGTTGATCGCATCGACACTTGACGCCTTTGCTGACTGGCCAGCAATAGCGATGAAGCTCACCAATCCCACACCGATCATCAGAGCCGATGCGGTAGTTGCCGTTCGCTTGGGGTTCCGCCGAGCGTTCTCGCGAGCCAAGTGCCCGGTTACGCCTCCGAATCGGGCGACGGGTGCACCAATAATTCGGCTCGATGGACCAGCAAAACTCGGGCCCAATATGGCGACGCCGATGAAGGTGAGAAACACCCCGAGGCCGAAGATGGGCAGCGCATTTGTCGCCGACGTGAACAGGCCGACATACAGCGACAGTCCACCGAGTGCCACCACAAAAAGTCCGATGACTAGGCGCTTGCGTGAACTTCCGGATGTATCGATCGCGACGTCTCGCATTGCGGCGACTGGCGCCACGCGGGCGGCCTTGCGGGCGGGAAACACTGCAGACACAACCGTCACGATGAGTCCCACTGCAAGCGACGAGATGATGGTGCGAGCCGCGATAACCGGTGCGGTAGACGGAAGCTGAAGTCCAGCTTTCGCGAGGGCAGATTTCAAACCGATAGCGAGTCCGATACCAACAATGATGCCAATCGTGGATGCAATGAGTCCCACGATTGCTGCTTCCACGATGACCGAGCCAAGGACTTGTCGGCGGCTGGCCCCGATCGCTCGCAGCAGCGCCACCTCTTTGGTGCGTTGCGCCACGATGATTGAAAACGTGTTGTAGATGATGAACGCGCCGACAAAGAGCGATACAAGGGCGAAGATCAGCAGAATCGTTTTGAATGTGCCGATTGCTTTGCGAAACTGATCCTGGCTTTCCTTGGTGTATTGCGCGCCGGTGATGGCCTCGGTGTGCGGTGGTAATCCCGCTCGCTGGATGTTGTCGACGAGTTGCTGTTGTGAGACGCCTCGGTCAGCCGCGGCGACGACGCTGTCGAACATGCCCGGCTCAGCAAAAAGCTTTTGTGCCGCCGAGTTCGAGAGCAACGCCGCGGATGATCCGCTGTAATTATCGAGTTTTCCGAAGGTGGCGATACCCACCAACGTGAATGTCGTGGTTTGACCTTGACCTGCGACGAGTCCGACTTGATCGCCGAGTTGATAGCCCGCATCGGTGGCGGTCTTTTTGTCAAGCACGACTTCGTCGGGTCGAGTCGGTGCCGCACCCTCGGCGAGGCGCCACTGATTGAGTTGCTGATCAGGGACCCAGTTCAGTCCGAATGTCGGACCGGCAGTGTTCGGATCGCCGAGTGCCTTCCCGTCAGGTCCAAGAATGCGAATTTGATTGAAAATGGCGCCATCGGCGGCGTGAACACCCGGCACGGCCTGGATAATCGGGACGACATCCTCGGAAACCCGCGACCGAACCTCAGGTCCGAAGTCCCGTTTGATTTTCTGGTCGGAACGGATCACAGCATCAGTGCCGCGATTTACGTCGACGAAGATGTCGTCAAAACTTTTGGAAAAAGTGTCGGTGAATACTTGGGTCCCTGCCATGAAGGCCACGCCAAGCATCACGGCGACGACGGTCGCAACCAAGCGGACCTTGTGAGCCATGAGGCCGCGCCATGTCACTTTGAACATGGGAGTCTCCGCAGGTTGCTGATCCGACATAAAGCCATGTCGGCGGCGAATGTGTTCATAAGGAGCGCTACTCGCCGAATTGCTTCATGCGATCAAGGACACGCCCCGCGGTTGGTTCAATCATCTCGTCGACGATTCGGCCATCGGCGAGAAACACGATGCGGTCGGCATGACCCGCGGCGCTCGGGTCGTGAGTAACCATGACGATGGTCTGACCAAACTCGTTAACCGCATGACGCATGAAATCGAGCACTTCATTGCCCGACTTCGAATCGAGATTTCCGGTGGGTTCATCAGCGAAAATAATGCTGGGCTGACTGGCCAGCGCCCGTGCTACGGCAACGCGCTGTTGTTGGCCGCCGGATAATTCACTTGGTCGATGGTTGAGTCGATCGCGAAGTTTGACGGTATCGATGACCTGGTCAAGCCATGCGGTGTCAGGTTTAACGCCAGCGAGGTCCATTGGAAGCGTGATGTTTTCGCGAGCCGTCAGCGTTGGCACGAGATTGAATGCTTGAAACACGAACCCGATTTGATCTCGACGAAGCAGCGTGAGCTGTTTTTCGCTTAATCGGCTGAGGTCGGTCTCGCCGATAAACACCTGACCCGAGGTGAGGGTGTCAAGGCCGGCGATGCAATGCATCAATGTCGACTTTCCGGAACCCGAGGGGCCCATGATCGCCGTAAACGCGCTGCGTTCGAATGCGATCGTGATGTCATCGAGCGCGCGCACTTCGGTGTCGCCGGTGCCATAAACCTTGGATGCTGAAATAGCGCGTGCGGCTGAGGCTTGCGCGGTAGGACCTCCTGGTGGGGGCGGAGCGGCAGCATCGGTGACCGTCATTCGGTTTCCTCTTGTCGTCGTGTCGACTGGCAAATACGAAAACACCAGCCTATGAGGGTGTCGGTGTATCCGGCGACCTGAGTGAACGAAACGACTCGCGATGGCTACGCTCGAACCTGTGCAACGTGCGGTGTTGTTAGTGGAATGTGCCGATGGCCCGGGAATAGTCGCGGACGTTTCGGCTTGGGTGGCATCGGTAGGCGGAAATATCGTCGAAGCGGGCCAGACGAGCGATGTCGAGCACGGCGTTTTTCTGCAGCGGGTGGCCTTTGACCATGAGCGCACGCAGGCGGATCTACGCGAGAGTTTCGAGCCGGTGGCGCGCCGTTGGTCGATGACTTGGGATCTTCGAGTTCCGCGTCCCAATGCTCGCTTAGCAGTGCTGGTATCTGATCAGGGGCACTGCCTTTATGATTTGCTCGGCCGCTGCGCAACCGGTGACCTGCCGGCGTCGATTGACGTGATCATTGCTGATCGACCTGAACAATCCTTGGCCGCATCTCGATTCGACGTCGCCTTTCACCACGAAGCGGTTGCTGGAAACGATCGTGAAAGTCGATCGGTTCAAGAAGCCGCCGTCATCGACCACTTACGAACAGCGCAGCCCGATTTGGTCGTTTTAGCGCGTTACATGCGGGTGCTTCCGCCAGAGTTTTGCGCCGAGTTCGGCGCTCGCACGATCAATATTCACCATTCGTTTTTGCCGGCGTTTGTTGGGGCTAACGCCTATCGCCAGGCATGGGAACGGGGGGTCAAGTTCATTGGTGCGACCGCCCATTACGTGACCCCCGAACTCGACGAAGGCCCGATCATCGCTCAAGACGTGGCACGCGTATCGCATGCCGATACACCAGCCACGATGGCGCGACGAGGACGCGATCTCGAATCTATGGTGTTGGCCTCTGCGGTTCGAGCGCACCTTGACCATCGGGTGTTGACCTACGCCGGCCGCACTGTTGTATTCGACTAAGGGTTGGTCAGGTTTTTGTAGCCAAGCGGATGTATCGACATCACGCTAAGCGTGCGGGTTATCGTGAGTTACGTCGGTTGCGGAACTGTCCGCAGGTAGGGCTTCACCGTGGTGAACGATCCGTACTTTTCGGTCGCCTCTTCATTGGAAACGGCGGTAACGATGATGACATCTTCACCGTTTTTCCAATTGACCGGTGTCGCGACTTTGTGATTGGCAGTGAGCTGCAACGAGTCAATGACGCGGAGGATCTCGACGAAATTTCGGCCGGTACTTGCGGGGTAGGTCAAGATGAGTTTCACCTTGTTGTCCGCACCAATCACGAACACTGATCGAACGGTGAGCGTGTCGCTGGCGTTCGGCTGAATCATGTCGTAGAGATCTGAAACGCCGTGGTCAGGGTCGGCGATCATCGGGAAATTCACCGCGGTGCCTTGGGTTTCTTCGATGTCTTTTTCCCATTCGAGGTGCGATTCAACCGGATCGACACTCAATCCGATCACTTTGACATTTCGTTGATCGAATTCAGGCTTGAGGCGCGCCACCATGCCGAGTTCGGTGGTGCAGACCGGCGTGAAATCCTTCGGGTGCGAAAACAGGACCGCCCAGCTGTCGCCTTTCCAGTCGTAGAAGTTCAGTTCGCCTTGGGTGGTGACAGCGGTGAAGTTCGGGGCATCGTCGCCCAGTCGAACAGCCATGATGGTTCTCCTCGAGATTGTGGAAGCAATTGAGGTGCCACTGTACGCGCAATGTTCCAATACCTGACAAGTTTTGTCAGGAATTCATAAAATCTTTGTGTCGGCAAGGATCGCGCCATGCGAAACGAGGCCGTAACGACCAAGAGGACCCAAATGGGTCCTCTTGGGAGACCAGTCGCCGCACAGGGGGAAGGCGGCTGGGGTCTGGGTCTGGGTCGGAAGGGGGAGTACCGACCCAGGTCTTAAGCGGCGACGGGAGTCGTCGACCGCTTGCGAGCCGGAGTCTTCGCTACCTTGCGAATGCCGACCGCTGATTTTTGCACAATGACCTTTTCGGCAACTGGCTTGGTTGCCTCAAGCAATTCGAGAACAAAAGTGTGATTTGTTTCGAGCATGCGCGTGGCAAAAAGGAACTGATTGTCAACGAATTGTTTGAGGCTCGGAAGCTTCTCGCCCAGTTCACGGGTTGGCAGTTCGGGAATCGTGCTCTCAACGAAGTCAACGGCCTTGCGGACATAAGCAACAACAGGTGCCTGGGCGCTGACAATGGCGTCGAGCGCCTTCTGTTGACCATTGGTGAGGGTGTTCATGGCGGAAGTAGCAGTAGTGGCCATGGTGGAGTCCTTTCGGAAGTGATCGCCTTCCGGGGGTTCGAAAGGCACTGCGCTAACTATGCCAAGCAATGCATGAAACGTCAACCTAATGCTTGCAATTGCAAGCGTGACATGCGCCACTCACCTTTGTCCCTTGGCGTTGACGTAGCTGCGATACACGGCAAGCAGGCTGCGCCGCTGGCTTTCGTCGAGTGCGGGGTCATTGGCAATTGCCGCCGCAGTATCAACGCCCGCAGGGGCGTCGCGATCGTCAGCACCGCTCGGGTGTGATCCTGAATCGTCGATGACGCCAGCCCGAATCAGTAAGGTGTCGATCGATACGTTCAAGGCATCAGAAATTGCCTTGAGTACCCGCATCGACGGCTCGTGAAGGCCGCGTTCGATTTGGCTTAAATACGGGTTGCTGACATTGGTGAGGTCAGCGAGGTCGCGCAAGGACATCTGTGCTTGCTGCCGCTGGGTCCGGATAAATGAACCAAGCGCTTGCAATTGTTCGCGTACTGCAGCATCCACGGCCATGGAGTCACGGTAGTTGGTGAGCGCGCGAATTCCGGGCTGTTGTTACTCGGCTTCGGCGCGTTTGATGTCGTGCTCGAGATAGATGACGCATGAAGCAGCAACTGCGCTGCGGATTCGCCGTTCGACGTCATCAATCGCCGCGGCGAGCGAGGCCATCGTGAGGTCAGAGATGAATTCGATTTTGGCCCCGACCAACAACTCGTCTGGGCCGAAGTGCTGGGTGCGCAAGTGAATGCAGCTAACGACCATTGGTGACTGGTCAATTGCTTTTTCAATCGCGGCTACGTCTTCGTCCGATGCCGCTTCACCGAGCAACAAGCTTTTCATTTCTACCGCGAGCACGAAAGCAAAGACGCCAAGAAGCGCACCGATGAGACACGAACCGAGACCATCCCAACTCGACGAACCGGTGGCCATCGACAGCAGCACGCACGCGAGCGCGATCGCCAGCCCAAGGAGCGCACCGAAATCTTCCAGCAATAAAACGGGAAGCTCGGGGGTCTTTGACTCCCGAATGAACGCTGGCCATGTTCGTGTACCGCGAATGGTGTTGGATTCTTGGCGGGCCGTTCGAAACGAAAACGCTTCGAGGCCGAAGGCGATGACCAAAATCACGATGGCAATGGTTGGCGACTCAAGCGCATGCGGGTGCGTCAATTTGTTGACGCCTTCGAAGATGGCGAAGACCGAACCGAGGGTGAACAACACGATCGAAACGACGAATGCCCAGAAATATCGCTCGCGACCGAATCCAAATGGATGTCGGGTCGTGGCTGGCTTTTTTGCTCGTTTAATGCCGAGCAACAACAGGAGTTGATTGCCGGTGTCGGCAACTGAGTGAACTGCTTCGGCCAGTAGCGACGCCGAGCCAGTTATGGCAAATCCAGCGAATTTCGCCACTGCGATCCCGAGATTGGCGATCAGCGCCGCAAAGACCGCGCGTTTGCTTCCAGCGGTAGACATGACAGGAGTTCTAGCCGAGCAGCCGACGGGCGATGACGTTTCCGATCGCCAGGGATGCCGTCGCTGCTGGTGAGGGCGCGTTAACGACGTGCACTGATCGCGCACCATTGGGTTCAAGGTTGTCCGCGAAGGCAAAATCGTCGAGGAGGATTCCGTCCGGGCCAACTGCTTGGGCTCGAACGCCACTGGCGCTCGGTACGAGATCATCAAGCTGGAGTTCAGGAACCAGTTTTTGTAACGCCTCGACGAACCGACGGCGGCTAAGCGATCGCCCTACCTCACCCATTCCGGTGCGCCAATGGCGACGAGCGAGGCGCCAAGTCGAACTGCTTCCCGCCATGGTTGCGACGTCGGCGATTTTTACGTCGCGCCAGCGGTAACCCTCGCGTGCAAGCGCGAGCACAGCATTGGGCCCGGCATGGACGCCGCCATCAATCATGCGGGTGAGATGCACGCCAAGGAACGGGAATTGAGGATCCGGGACTGGATAGATCAAGCCACGAACAAGGTGTCGGCGGTGCGGAACGAGTTCGTGATACTCACCACGAAACGGCAAAATCTCTGCGCCCGGCTCCGTGCCCGCGAGTCGAGCAACGCGATCGGTCGCGAGGCCGGCGCAATTGGCGAGGTGGCGAGTGCGGAGTTCGTGCGTCCCAGCTCGCACGATGAGGTCGCGACCGACCGGGGCGATCGATGTCACTGGACTGTTGAGTAGGAGGTGTCCTCCATCGCGTTCGATGTGGAGCGCGAGGACTCGGCACACTTCGCGATAGTCGACAATCGCTGTCGACGGGACTCGGAGTCCCGCAAGTCCTTCGGCGTGAGGCTCATAGTCGCGCAGGTGCGAGCGATCGAGGTGTTCAACTTCGATGCCGTTTTGTCGGGCGCGTTCAGCGAGTGTGGCCAGGCGCTGGACTTCATCGGCATTGGTGGCGACGACAACTTTTCCGCATTGTTGCCATGGAATCTCGTTGCGGTCGCACCAACCAAGTAGTTCGTCGCGCCCGAGGCGGCACAGCGCAGCTTTTTCTGACCCGGGGGCGTAATAAAGCCCGGCGTGGATTACCCCGGAATTGTGCCCGCTTTGATGGGCAGCCACTTTGGACTCTTTTTCGACAATGACCACCACAAAGTCCGGCCGCAGTCGTTGAATCGCTCGGGCTGATGCGAGCCCGACAATCCCGGCACCGATAACGACGACGTCAGCGTTGTCAATCACGAGTCCCGCCCCGTGATCTTGCCGGTGACTTTGAGCGATCGGATCATGCGACATGTTGGCTTATCGCTCATCGGCTTGTCGAAGAACGCCTCGCGAATGTCACAATGCCAGGCGTGACCATTCAGAAACTGACTTCAACCGACGCATTCATCGCTTATGACTTCGCTGACGCCCCGTCGATGGGTGTTACCCGGTCAGCCCCGAAAATATTGGTCGACGGCGCAAACCTTCTGGCCCGATCACTGACCTATCGATTCGCCAGTTTCAATCGCAAGGTTGGTGGCGCATCGGCTGGGGTCAATGCGACTCCGGAAGGGCGGGGCGCGGCGCTGGCCGCATTTGTGGCCGAAGTCGAGCCGCTGGTTCGATCCGGGCAGTTCGCGACCGACGCGGCAAAAGGCGTTGACCCCAGCGAATTGGCGGCATTGCGCGCGGCGGATGTTCGGCCCGAGTCATATTGGGAACTGCACACTGAATTGACGAGCTTAGGAATCGCGATCGCCGCTGACCTTGCAACCGGTGGACTTGAAGGACGAACCGTGGCGATTGAAGGACTCGACGACGTAGGGGCGGCGATTGCTGCGGCGGTCATCCAGCGAGGCGCCCGGGTTGTTGCGGTGGCAACTTCGGCCGGCTCAATTGCCGATCCAAGCGGGTTCGACGCCGAGCGATTGCTGACGGCATGGTCGGACAAGGGTGTCGGATTGGTCGAAGACCTAGGCGCTGAAGTCGCGAAGCCGTGGACCATTTTTGGGCACGATGTTGATGTGTTGGTGGTGGGCTCGAAGCCAGGAGTCATCGACCACACCGTCGCGAGTGGCGTGAAGGCCAACGTCATTGTCCCGTCAGCAGCAGTGCCAGTAACGGCCAAAGCACTCGCCGTGCTTCGGCGAGCCGAGGTGGTCGTGATCCCCGATTTCGTAAGCACGTCTGGCTCGATGTTTGCCGGCTGGCCGACCGAGACCACGACCGACCCGCGCTTGGAGCTGACCTCATCAATTGAGGCAGTGCTTGATGAGGTGTTGGTCCATGACGATGGTCCGCTGCTGGGCGCGTGTTATCGGGCCGAAGCGTTCATGAGCACTTGGCGCGACGAGCTTCCGTTCGGGCGACCGCTCGCCTAGCAGTCCAGACTTGATGGATCCGGACGGCGCGAAGGGATTGACCACGATGAACACACCCACTCGCGATATCGGCCTCGTGTGGTTTCGTCGCGATCTGCGCTTGCAGGACAACCCCGCGTGGTCAGCGGCGACGGCTCAGCACGACGTTGTCGTCGCGTTGTACGTCATAGACCCCCGGTTGTTTGACCGAGCGGGTTCGTTTCGGCGTCAGCAACTTCTGGCCAATCTTCATGCGCTTGACGAGACCTTGGCAGGTCACGGTGGCCGGTTGTTTGTTCGGCACGGCGATCCCGTCGACTTGGTGTCGGAAACCGTTCACCGGTTCGGGGTGGCTCGGGCCTATTGGAATGCCGACGTCACGCCGTTTGCTGCGCGGCGGGACCTGCAAGTCGAACAAGGGTTAGCCATTCCGGTACAGACATTCTGGGGTTCGTTGGTGCATGCGCCCGGAACGGTATTGACCGCCAAAGGAACGCTCTCTCGGGTATTCACACCGTTTTACAAAGCTTGGCATCGTCGTCCATGGGATGAGTGGCCGGTGCCGGGCGACGCGAGCGTGAGTGCTGAGGTGGGCGACTCGATCCCGTCGCTCGAGGTCAGCGGGTCTGGTCCGGGAGGGGAAACCGCGGCGCTGACGCGACTCGAGGCGTTTCTCGATCGAGTCGACGATTACGAAACGCGCCGAGACCTTCCAGCTGAAGATGGCACGTCGCTGTTGTCGACCGATTTGCGGTTCGGCACCTTGTCGCCGCGAACGGTGAGTGATGTCGTCGGCGAGTCGACGGCGGGCAGGACTGCATTTGTTCGTCAGTTGGCGTGGCGAGATTGGTATGCACATCTGCTCGTCGAGCTGCCGGAATTTCCGCATCACGCGATGCGTGAGCCATTCGATCACTTGACCTGGCGCAATGATCCCGACGACATCGCGGCATGGAAGTCTGGGACTACTGGTTATCCGATCGTCGATGCGGGGATTCGCCAACTCCTCGCAACTGGCTGGATGCATAACCGGGTGCGGATGATTGTTGCGTCGTTTTTGGTCAAGGACCTTTTAGTGGATTGGCGCATCGGCGAGCGCTATTTCCGTCATTTGCTGGTGGACGGTGACGTTGCCCAAAACGTCGGGAACTGGCAATGGGTGGCGGGAACTGGGCCTGACTCGTCGCCCTATCACCGAGTGTTCAATCCGGTTGTCCAAAGTCGAAAGTTTGATGCGTCAGGTGCCTACCTGCGCCATTGGATACCCGAACTCGCGCGACTGCGGGACGATGAAATCCACGCGCCATGGGAAAACGCGCCGCTGGACTTAGCCATGGCGGGTGTCGAGTTAGGCGTGGACTACCCGCATCCGATAGTCGAGCACTCGCAGGCTCGCGTGCGTGCGTTGGATGCGTATGCGAAAGTTCGATTACGGCCCGCTGGCGAAAGTTGAGCGGCAGCTAGGAGGCTTCGGCTTTTGATTCAGCCGATTGACGCTGGTTTGTTTGAGCGGCAGAAAAGACTGATCGCCGCGTGATCGATCGAGGTGAATGCCCTGCCGCGGCGCGATCCTCTTCGGACTCTCCGCCCCAAAAGCCACTCTCGTGACCAGCGCGAGCGAAGGCTTGGCACGGCGAAATAACCGGGCACGAAGCGCACACTTGCCGAGCATCGTTTTCGCGTCGCACCCGCCGCTCCGGGCGTTCGCCGGCGATCCCAAAAAACAACGTCGTGCGACCTCTGCAAGCCGCGTCTTGCATCCAGTCCTCGTTTGTAGGGGCGCTGACAGCGATTAAGGGGCTCATTTCGATGCTCGATTCCCAGGCAGCAGGGCTGCCCGCGGTGTGGTCTTCGTGGGCGAAACAGCGGTACGCACTAGCTCCAGGTCAATTTAGCGCTAAGTCAGCCAAACGCCACCTTTATCGTGGTGAGGACCGCTGCTGAGACCGAAAGTGACCGGACGATATGTGCCTCAATCTGAGCGCTGCCGTGATGCTGCCTAGTCTGTTCGGGTGACCGTGTATCTCGTAGGTGCTGGGCCTGGCGACCCTGGTTTGCTGACGGTTCGAGGGGCAGAGGTCCTGCGCGGTGCGGATGTCGTCGTCTATGACCGTTTGTCAATCGCCGCGTTGCTCGACCTTGCTCCGGCCCAGGCCGAGCGGATCAACGTAGGCAAGACCGCAGGTCACGCCACGATGCCGCAACCCGAAATCGACGCGCTGCTCGTTAAACGTGGCGCTGCTGGCCAACAGGTTGTGCGTCTCAAAGGCGGGGATCCGTTCGTCTTCGCTCGGGGTGGCGAGGAAGCCCAGGCGTTGCTCGAAGCCGGCGTTCCATTTGAAATTATTCCGGGGATTTCCTCCGCGATAGCTGTTCCCGCTTATGCCGGCATTCCGTTGACCCTTCGACACTCATCAACTTCGTTCACGGTGGTAACGGGACACGAAGACCCCGACCACGATGGCGATCTCGATTGGGATGCGGTGGCGCGACTCGGCGGAACAATCGTGATCTTGATGGGCGTGGGTCGACTGGCAGGCATCGTCGATCGGCTCGTTGCGGGCGGCCTTTCGCCTGACACGCCCGCGGCCGCGATCCGCTGGGGTACTCGCCCCGATCAGCAAACGGTGCGAGCGACCCTCGGGACATTGGCCGACCAACCCCTTGCTGCGCCGAGCACGATCGTCATTGGTCAGGTCGCAGCGTTGAATCTCAATTGGTTTGAGTCGCGGCCATTATTCGGACGCCGCATTGTGGTGACTCGCGCTCGAGATCAAGCGTCATCGCTGGTGGCCCAATTGCGTGCGCACGGAGCTGACACCAGTGAGGTTCCGGCAATCGAGATTCGCGAACCACTTGATGGCGGCGCGGCATTGCGACGGGCGATTCAACAGGTTGGCGTGTTTGATTGGCTGGTCGTGACGTCAGCGAATGGCGCAACTCGGGTGCTTGAGGCGGTGCGCGATGCACGCCAACTCGCTGGAGTGAAGATCGCGGCAATTGGTCCAGGCACGGTCGACGCGCTCAAAGCCGGAAACATCGAAGCCGATTTGGTGCCAGCGCGATCGATTGCCGAAGGCATGCTCGACGTTTTTCCCGGTCCGCCGGCCTCAGGAGGGCGCGTCTTGATCGCTCGAGCCGAGATCGCTCGTGATGTGATCCCCGATGGCCTGCGTGACCAAGGGTGGGACGTTGAAATCGTTGACGCCTACCGCACGGTCGCGACACAACTCACCGACGAGCAACTCGAGAAAACAGCGGCGGCTGACTTGGTGTGCTTCACCTCAGCGTCAACGGTGGATCATTTCGTCGATGCAGTCGGGATTGAACGAGTACCAACAATGGTCGCCTCAATTGGTCCCGTGACTTCGACTGCGGCTCGGTCACATGGTCTGACCGTGGACATTGAGGCGACCGATCACTCAATACCTGGCCTCGTTGCCGCGATCGTCGCTTCATTCGTCTGACATCGATAGCCAGTCCTAGGGTGGCGCCGTGAGTTTCCCCCAGCGCCGGCTTCGCCGGCTTCGACGCACACCCGCGCTTCGGCGGATGATCGCAGAAACGCGGCTCGCAACCGACGACCTCATTGCGCCGTTGTTTGTCCGTGAAGATATTCGTGAGCCCCAGCCGATCGAATCGATGCCCGGGGTGGTGCAACACACGCGCGATTCGTTGCGCGCTGAAGTGTCGGCACTCATCGAACTTGGCATACCCGGTGTGATCATTTTTGGCGTGCCCGACAAAAAAGATCAGTTCGGTTCCGGTGCCTGGGCCGAGGACGGGATTGTGCAAGTCGCGCTGCGCGACCTTCGCGATGACGTCGGCGACAAGATGGTGTTGATCGCCGACCTTTGCATTGATGAATACACCGATCATGGCCATTGCGGAGTTCTTGGCGATGATGGTCGAGTTGACAATGACGCGACCCTCGAGTTGTACGCGCAGATTGCGACGGCTCAGGCGGGTGCCGGAGCAGACATCATCGCTCCTAGCGGGATGATGGACGGACAAGTGTTCGCGATTCGCGAAGCGCTCGACGAAGACGGTTTCGATGGCGTCGCGATATTGGCCTATGCGGCAAAGTACGCATCTGCGTTGTATGGGCCGTTTCGCGACGCAGTTGATGTGTCAATCGCAAATGGCGGGGATCGTAAGGACTACCAACAAGATTTCCGCAACGTGCGCGAAGCGATGGAAGAGATCCACTTCGACATCAATGAAGGTGCCGACATGGTCATGGTTAAACCAGCGCTTGCCTATCTTGACGTGATCGCGCGAGCGCGTTCCGAGGTCACCGTTCCGCTGGCGGCCTATCACGTGTCCGGTGAGTTCGCGATGATTCATGCCGCGGCTGAACGCGGCTGGATCGATGGTCCGGCCGTCGCATTCGAGCACATGACAGCAATCAAGCGAGCGGGCGCAGATCTGATCCTGACCTACTTCGCACGAGACCTCGCGGAGTTGCTCGGTAGATGAACGACAGTGATCGCCCCACGAATGCCAGCCTCTTCTCCCGGGGTCAGCGAGTTATCCCTGGCGGAGTGAATTCGCCCGTCCGGGCGTTTCGTTCGGTCGGAGGAGTTCCTTACTTCGTGGAACGAGCCGAAGGACCGTATGTTTGGGACGTCGAGGGTCGACGATTCATCGACCTCGTTCAGTCCTACGGCGCAATCATTTTGGGCCATGCCGCTCCCGCCATCGTTGACGCGATCGTGAGCGCGGCCGCGTGGGGAACGTCCTATGGCGCACCGACTGCCGGCGAAGTCGAGTTGGCTGAAGCCATTGTCGATCGGGTTCCGTCAGTCGAGAAGATACGTATGGTGTCGAGCGGTACCGAAGCCACGATGAGTGCGATTCGCGTCGCTCGAGGTTTCACCGGACGGGACAAGATCGTGAAGTTCGCGGGCAACTACCACGGGCACAGCGATGGGTTGCTGGTCGAGGGCGGCACAGCGATGGCATCGCTCGGACTTCCAGGGTCAGCCGGCGTAACGGCGAACGCCGTTGCCGACACGATGGTCGCGCCCTACAACGCGGTGCCGGTCCTCGACGAAGCGACTGCGTGTGTGATCGTCGAACCCATTGCCGCCAATATGGGCCTTGTACCTGCGCTCGATGGTTTTCTTGCGGGACTGCGTGATGAGTGTGACCGGGTTGGAGCCTTGCTGATTTTTGACGAAGTGATCACCGGATTTCGAGTGGCGAGTGGTGGCGCACAGCAACTCGTCGGGGTCAGTCCCGATTTGACCGCATTCGGAAAGGTCATCGGCGGTGGCCTGCCGGTCGGCGCTTTTGGTGGCCGAGCGGAACTGATGGACAAGCTCGCTCCGCTTGGCCCGGTCTATCAAGCGGGCACGTTGTCGGGGAACCCGTTAGCGACCGCGGCGGGCCTCGCCGCGCTGCTGCAGCTAACCGACGATGCGTACGCGCAGCTCACCGCTCGAGTGGCACGATTCGGCACTCGGCTAGCCGCGGCGATGAATGGCGCAGGACTCGCGGTTCAAGTGCCGATCTGCGGCACGTTGGCCGGGTTGTACTTCGCACCTGGTGAAGCGACCGACTACGACGCAGCACGCCGAACTGACGAGGCCTTGTACGCAGCGTTCTTTCACGAGATGTTGGATCGCGGTGTTGCGCTTGCCCCAGGTGCCTACGAAGTGATGTTTGTCGGCATGGCTCATAGTGATGCCGTGCTCGACCAAGTTGTCGAAACGGCGGCTGCGGCTGCGGCTGCGGTGGTGTCGCGTCCGCGACCGTGACGTCAGGCCGCTGTGGGTTCGGGGATGACCTTGGCGAGTTGTGCAACGGCTAAGTAGACCGCTTCTGCGGGTCCGAGCTCGTCTTCGCGCAACAAGTTGGCCATAATGCGCAACACCCAATCCATCAGCGTGCGCGAATGCATTCCAACCCGGGTGAGTTCCTTCATCAGCGCGGGCTGACCAATGACTTGAGCAAACAGGCGTGCAACTTTGAAATAGAGGCCGTATTCGTCGTGGAGCATCGCGGGGTAACGCTGTAACGCCATGCCGTCACCGGTTCGAAGACTTTCGTCAAGGAGGCCGGCGGCCATGCGACCAGTTTCGTATGCGTAGTCGATACCTTCGCCGTTGAACGGGTTAATCGATCCCGCGGCATCGCCAACGACGATCCACGTTGGACCAACTTTGGGTTGGACTGATCCGCCCATCGGGAGTCGCCCGCCTGTGGGAGTTGACGTCGCGGTGGCTTCGGAAATACCCCAGTAGTCGGGGGCAGTTGCTACGAACTCGGCAAGAATGTGAGTGGTGTTGACCGATTTGAAATCACGGAACGTCGACAACAATCCGATACCGACGTTGATCTCGCCATCGCCGAGGGGGAAAATCCACCCGTAACCAGGAAGTGAGTTTCCATTTCGGTCGCGGATGTCGAGCGCACTTTCGATCCATGGCGTGTCGCTGATCGGACTTTCGAAATACCCGCGGATCGCCATTCCCTGGGGAAAGCCCCGATTGCGATTCGTGCCGAGTGCGCGCCCAAATCGCGAATTTGCTCCATCGGCAATGACGACATAGCGCGCATGAATTTCTTCGGTCTCACCAGTGTCTTTGTTCTTGACGACTGCGCCAGTTACGAGTCCGTCGCGAATAATGGGTCGGATTGCTTCGGTCCCCTGACGAAGCGTCGCGCCTGCCTTGACCGCGTGTTCGGCGACCATCGTGTCTAGGTCGCATCGACGAACGACGTAGCCATAGTTCGGAAAGATGGGATGGTCGGGCCACTTGAGTTCAAGGGTCATCCCGTGGGCGACGGTTCGGAGTCCGTCGTAGGGATGGAAGTGGGTGAGTCGACTTGCGAGGCCCATCTCATCAAGTTGGTGGACCGCGCGTGGGGTGAGCCCGTCGCCGCAAGTCTTGATGCGAGGAAAATGCTTCTTCTCAACGAACACGACGTCGTGCCCAGCTTCAGCCAACCAATAGGAAGTCGCGGCACCGGCTGGTCCGCCACCGATGACCAGTACGTCGTGTCGGTGTATGCCGTCTATTGCTGAAGTCATAGTCACAACCCTACGGGTGTCATTGTCGAATGACGTCGAACCGATTTGACTGAGTTATGACTTGGTCGCGGGTGCAGCGGTGGCCAACGTGGGATCAGCGAGTTTCCCGTCTGCGTTGAACAGCGCTTTGCCGTCAGGACCGATGAGAATTCCAGTGGCATCGAGCATTGGTTTTCCATTTGGCCACAGCAGCGAACCGTCGGGAGCGATTTGACTCGCGGGGATCTTTTCTCCGCCGAAGGTCTCGCGTTCGTGCCGAACAATGTCGAGAAGTTCAGCCTGGGTGAGCGCGCCCTTAAAGGTCGGCATTGGATTTCCGTTGTAGCTGAGGGTTGTGTGTTGGCCACCGACGCGATCAGGATTTCCGTACGGTGTTCCCTTGCTGCCGATAGGGCTGGCGGTCAAGTTGCTGCCAAGCCAAACGAATTGCAGTTGGCCGGCAATCGACGGGAATGTCGCAACCGCGCCGCCTTGGGCGGCGGCCATGATTGGTCGCCCTGCGCCGCCAGAACCATCGGCCATGTGACAGCTCTGACATTTCGCGGCATAGGCGGTCGCGCCAGCAGCAAGTTGCGTGGGCACTGTCGTGCGCGGTTTGGACAACGTGTTGACATAGACGATTGCCCACAGTGGAAGTACCGCGAGGACGGGCATCACCCACAGCGGAATTTTCTTGCGTGATAGCGACGCGGCGACGTAGGCCGGGACTGGACGAGCCGGTTCGATTGTTGCTTCGGCCGGCGTGACGGCCGCGGGCCGAGCGGCCGACGACGCGGACTCGACACTGGTACTGGTCGTTGACGTCGCTGCTGCTGGTGCATCTCCGCCGGTGGCGTCACCGCCGAGACCAAGCGCGGCACGCCTGTCGCGAGAGCGCTGCAGTAGATGGTCGGGAACTTCGCTCACGTACAGCCTCCGGGGCGATGATTTTGTGCGGCCGGGCCCCGCCGGATGGCGGTGGCACCGCGCCGGGTGCGTAGCTATGACCTTACGCCATGTCGACACCTCGAGGCCAAGCAGCGAGTCATGGGTCTCGCTGCGAGCGCGTCAAAGTGGTCGCGCTCGAAGGGTCGTTCGTGCAATGAATTGCTCGGATGTGCCAGAGGTGCGAAGCGCGTGCTAAACCAAACACCTGCGGCACCCCTTTGGGGCGCCTCGCTCGAGTCGGGTTCCCCCCCCGGCGTTGCCTGATCCTGTCCACTACGGAGGTCCCCACCCAGGTGGTTGCGTTCGTCGCTTCTCTGGTCATCGCGTTGGCGCTGGTGGCACTCATCATCCCATTGTCCAAACGTCGGCCCGTTGGTACCCCGTTGTCGTGGGGCGAGTCAATGCTCGCGTCCGTTTACATCTTCTTTTTGATGTTCTGGGTCTACGGCATGGTCCCTCACCTTTGGCTCACCTGGGCCGGTAATGAACTCAATTGGCGTCCAGACAAGTTGATCCTTGGCCCTGGCAGCATCCTGAAGTCGCAGGTAGCGGGCGGCTGGAACCCGATTGTCCTCAACTATCAGGTCATTCGCGACATCATTGCAGTGGTGATCTACGTCGTAGCCCTCGGCCTCAACATGTATTTGTGGGCTTGGTGGCAAAACCGTGGCAAGCGGGCTGCAGCAGTGCCCGAGATCGCAACTTCCGACTACGGCCGTCCCCTCGTGAAGCGAGGCTGATCCCATGGCCCGTACCGATGCGAACCCGCCGATGCCGAAATTTCTTGATGATTATGTTCTTCAAGAAGTCGATGCCGAGTGGTTGTCCAAGGCGGTCAAACCCAAGCAATTCATCCATATCGATCAGTCCGAGTGCATTACCTGCGAAGGCTGTGTCGATATTTGCCCCTGGAAATGCATCTTTTTGGTGAAAACCGAGGTTGTTGACGAGGCGATCGGTACCGAACTCCCCGGCGCCGACCCAGGCGACCATTCCGTTTTCGTGATCGACGACGACGTCTGTACCCGTTGCGCGCTTTGCGTTGATCGGTGTCCCACAGGCGTGATTATTCTCGGCAAGGTGGGTTCTGCACCCGCCGACGGTGATCCCCACCAGCGCACCGCATCGTATGGCTACGGCTATGGAATGCGGCTCGGATGACGGCACAGCACAAAGGAACTGACCTTGGCTAAGACCATGCCACCAAGTGGTAAGAGCAAGATGGCCGAGTTCAACGAGTCCGTTCAGGGCTCGCAGGCTTGGAACTCCATCTTCCGACCAGGCTCGGTTTTCCGGAAGGGCTACAGCGATAGCCCCCGAAATCGCTCCTACGTCATTATGAATAGCGTGCTCTACCACCTCCACCCGGTGAAGGTGAAGCGCCATGCAGTCAAGGTTTCGTACACCTTGTGCTTGGGTGGCCTCAGTTTCTTCTTGTTCATCTTGCTAACCGTCACCGGCATCTTCTTGATGTTCTTCTATCGCCCGACGGCAGCCCAGGCGTGGAACGACATCTACACGCTGCAGACCTCGGTGACCTTTGGCTTATTGGTGCGAAATATGCATCGGTGGGCCGCGCACCTGATGGTGCTTTCGGTCTTTTTGCACATGGCCCGCGTGTTCTACCACGGCGCGTACAAGCCACCACGGGAGTTCAACTGGGTTATCGGTGTCATCTTGTTGACGCTGACGCTGCTGTTGTCGTTCACCGGATACCTGTTGCCGTGGGATCAACTCGCATTGTGGGCTGTGACCGTGGGTACCAACATGATGGGCTATACCCCTGTATTCGGCGATCAAGTTCGCTTCGTGCTGCTCGGCGGCAAGGAAATAGGCACCGACACGCTGTTGCGGTGGTACGTGCTTCATGTCTTATTTGTTCCGTTCGTGACCGTCATTTTCTTGGCCATCCACTTCTGGCGGGTGCGCAAAGACGGCGGCATCTCCGGTCCGCTTTAGATCGAGATAGTGAGACGCCATGACTGAACTCCCTGAACATCTCCGTAAGCGTGCCGAAGCGGCGCGCCAAAAGTCTGAAGACGCGAAAGCGGCCGCCGCGGCCGCTGATTCCGCGGCCCCCGAAGCAGCTGCTGCACCCGACGCGGCCGATTCAGGGATTCCGGCCCACCTGCTCGAACGGTCAAAGGCGGCGAAAGCGGCGAAAGCAGCCGATAGTGGCGACGGTGGGGCTTTAGTCGCTGCGTCGGGCGGTGGAGCGGTCGCGACCGCGGCACCACCGCCGATGGCGACCGGCCCAGGCGGCCACACCCAACGACTGCTAACCGTCGTGAAATCGGGTTCGATTCAAGACATCAAGTCGACGCCAATGGACAAGGTTCATGTTTGGCCTCACTTGTTGGCCGTCGAGTTCGTTGCCGCCCTCGTGATGACCGCTTTCACTCTGATCTTTTCGATCTTCGTGAATGCGCCGCTGCTCGAGTTGGCCAACGTGAACGAGACCCCAAACCCGTCTAAAGCACCCTGGTATTTCCTTGGGTTGCAGGAACTCCTCACCATGTTTCACCCAATGGTTGCGGGAGTGACGATTCCGGGCATGGGTATTTTCTTGCTCATCTTGGCTCCATACCTTGACAAGAACCCGTCGAACCGACCCGAAGATCGCAAATTCGCTATTTCGATATTCACCATGTTCCTGATGTTTTGGGCGGTTTTGGTAATCATTGGTTCGTTCTTCCGCGGACCAGGATTCAACTTCGTTACGCCTTGGACTTCAGGCCTTTTCTTCGAACTCTGATCGACAACCGAGACTCCTTATGACCATCATCTTCATTCTCATAGCCGTCGTTTTTCTGCTGCTCGCAGTGGCCGTGGTGTTTTCATCGATGCGCCGTCGCGATGTTGAAACCGCTACCGGTCAACTTTCGCGCGAAACTCGCAAACGCGATCGAGGTGAGGCGAAGGTCGAACCGAGCGAAGCCGGCAGTTCGACGGCAAAAGACGTCGAAGCCGCTGCAGCCTTGGAACGCCGTCCAGCCGAACTCGTGACGGTGGGCGGAGCCGATATCACGGCCTATGTGCCGCCAGACCCCGAGGTCATCGGGGTCACACGCCGGCAGTTTTTCAATCGCAGCATCATCATCTTCATGGGCCTGAGCTTGTCGGGGTTCGCCGCTGCGGTCCTTGCCATGCTTTGGCCAGTGCCCAAAGGTGGTTTCGGGTCGAAAATTCGGGTTGGCAAGGTTACAGACCTGGCGGCGCAAATCACCGCGAGTAAGGGCTTTTTGTACAACGCCGAAGGTCGCATGTGGATGACGAATTACCCGAGTTCAGCGGTCGATAAAGCCAAGGCTGTTTACTCGAAGCCAGTGCTCAATTCGATGGAAGCGGGCATCGTCGTCGTGTATCAGAAGTGCCCTCACCTCGGCTGTCGTGTGCCGTCGTGCGCGACGTCCCAATGGTTCGAGTGCCCCTGTCACGGATCGCAATACAACCAAGCCGGTGAGAAAAAGGGCGGTCCGGCTCCGCGCGGGATGGATCGCTTCGTGACCGAAGTAACCGACGGCGTGCTGAATGTCGATACCGGAACCGTCATCCAGGGACCCCCCATCGGGACCAACACCACTGGGCAAGAAGCTGAAGGCCCCCATTGCGTAGGAGGTGCCGCGCACTGATGCCGGTTCACGCCAGCCATCCCATCTTCGCCACAGCCGCATCGGCAATTGGTGGCGTTATCGCCGTCGTGTTGATCGCCGGTTTCGCGATTGCGGTCGTGGCCAATATGCGCCGAAGCCGCTCGGAAATCGGTGCCGAAATTGAACTTGCGGCCAACCGCAAGGAATACCTTGACGACGAGGAACTCGAAGGCAAAAAACTTGATCGAACTCTCGGGCTCGGTCTCGTGGTGCTCGTGGTGATCGCGATCAGTCTGCCGGCCTATTGGCTCGCGGAGCCGGGTCGCCAAGCAGGTGCCGTCGCGCAGTTCAAAGAAGAGTTCATCTCGCGAGGCCAGACGATTTACAACGTAAAGGCCCAATGTTCGGGTTGTCATGGCCCGGCCGGAGTCGGCGGCGTCAAGGATTACACCTTGTTGAACGCCAACGGCGACTTCGTGGCGCAGGTCAGTTGGAAAGCCCCCGCGCTCAACACGGTGCTGTTCCGTTACTCGCAAGCTGAGGTGAAATACATCCTCAACTACGGCCGGCAGAACTCGCCAATGCCGGCGTGGGGTGCACCTGGTGGCGGTCCGCTCACCGAACAGCAACTCGACGATGTCATCGCCTATCTCTACAGCATCCAGTTGACCTCGGATGCATCCCAGACTGCGCTTCAAGGCGAGATCGACTTGGTGTGCAAACCCGACGCAGCGCAACAATGCACCCTGTATGGAACGACCGAAGCGGCGAAGTGGAAAACGCTCGGTGAAGCGTTGTTCAACATGGGTGAGTTCGACGGTTTCGCATCAGGCGCGTACTCGTGCGCGCGTTGCCACACCAAGGGTTGGTCCTATGGAAAGCCAGAAGTTGCCGGTGGCGGCGGAGGCCTTGGCTACAACTTGACCGGTGGCAGTGAGCTTCGTCAGTTCGAAACCGCCGCCCAGCAACAGGAGTTCATTTCGATCGGTTCAGAGTTGGGCAAGCCCTACGGCAAGGGCGGTATCGGCGACGGGCAAATGCCCGGGTTCGGCCTCAACCCCAATGCCATTGTTCCGGCCGAGGCGAAAGCCAACGGTATGAACCCGGCCCAGACCATGTACACCCAGGACCAGATCGCCGCAGTCGTGGCCTACGAGCGGAGCCTCTGACCCCAATGCGTCATCTCATCACCATCGCCGGAATCGGCTTCAACCCGGGTATCCGCGGCATCCTCGTTGTACTGACGGGATTCGTCGTGCTTTGTGGGTCAACGTATTTGTTGTTGGCAACAAATACCGGTGCCCGACTGGGCATGTTGATCGCGTTTGCTGGACTGTTCGGATGGCTCACCATCCTCACGCTGACCTGGTGGATTTCTCCGCCAGCGATTGGTCCACGAGGCACGAATGCCAGTTGGAAGCCCGTCGAGATTTATGTGGATTCAGGGGGACAGCCCCAAACAGCGGCGATACAGGCCTTGATTGACGCGCATCCAGGGGCATTTCCGAGCGCGGCGCAGATCATTGCCGACCATCCCGAGCTACAGAAAGATTTCGCGAATCCAGCCGGTGCGAGCTTGAGCGATATTCAGTCGTCGCACCCGGAGATCATTTCGCAGTACATCTCAAAGACTGGTGCGGATGGCACGCTCAATCTGAACGGGTGGCACCTAACGGCCGCGTCGGCCGCCGGTGAAGCGCAAGCGGCCGCGGACGCCGCGCTTACGACGACAAGCAAGTTTTTCGAGGCCACGTCAGATTACAAAAAGCTCAGCGTCTATGAGTTCGGTGGCAAGCCGACTCGGGCTGAGTACTGCCCGGGCGAAACGCATCCTGGCAACCTGATTCCCGACGATGTGTTCTGTCGCATTCAGTACAAGATCGACAAACTCGTGAACTACAAGCACCCCCCGCACTACGCGGTGGTTCAGGTTCAACAAGTCGTGCCACAAACGGCCAAGCCAGGCGAAGCGCCGCCGATTCCAGTCGCTGACGCATCCAAACCAGTCGTTTGGGTGGTGCTCGTGCGCGACCTCGGAAACGTTCGACTTCTGCCTGGTACATACTTTGTGATCTGCTTCTCGCTGTTCATTGTCTTTGTCCTGCTGTTGCATTATCGGGATAAGACGTTGAAGAAAAACATCGAAGCCGCTGAATCCGTGGATGCCTGACTCGATGGCTCAGTACCTGCCAATCTTCGTGATGTTGGTCTTGACGATCGCGTTCGGCGCGATCAGTCGAGTCGCGTCGAAGTTATTGGCTCCTCGAAATCCGACGGTCGCTAAGAACGCGCCCTATGAGTGCGGGATCGTGGCCGATCATGAGCCACCGCAGCGTTTTCCGGTTCGGTTCTTTTTGGTGGCGATGATTTTCATTGTGTTCGATATCGAAATCATCTTTTTGTTCCCGTGGGCAATCGTCTATCGCTCGCTCGGCCCGTTCGGGATTTTTGCAATTGTGATTTTTGCGGCGGCCGTGTTCGAGTCGTTCGTTTACCTGATCAGCAATGGTGCGCTCGATTGGGGACCAGTCAAACAACTGCGCCGTGGTGGCGTTGTTGCTCCAGCTAGAACGTCCACGTCAACCATTCGTCGGGTAGGCCTTGAAGGCCGTCCGGTCGAGTCGACCGGCGAGGCAGCCTAAATGGCCGAAGCTGGTGGCTTTTTGGACAAAGGCCTCGAGGGGCTGAACCACAACTTCCTCACCGGGAACCTTGAAGAACTCGTCAAGTGGGCCCGCAGTCGCAGCGTCATGCCAGCAACGTTCGGCCTGGCATGCTGTGCCATTGAAATGATGGCAGCGGGCGGTCCTCACTACGACCTGGCTCGCTACGGCATGGAAGTGTTTCGCGCCTCGCCGCGGCAAGCCGACTTGATGATTGTTGCTGGGCGGGTGTCGCAAAAAATGGCTCCGGTTTTGCGCCAGATCTATGACCAGATGATGGAACCGAAGTGGGTCATTTCGATGGGCGTATGTGCTTCGAGTGGAGGCATGTTCAACAACTACGCGATCGTGCAAGGGGTCGATCAAGTTGTTCCCGTTGACGTGTACGCGCCCGGCTGCCCTCCCGGTCCCCAAACTTTGTTGCATGCGATTCTCACGCTTCATGGTCAAATTCGCGATGGACAACTCACCCGGCGATCGGGTGAAGGAGCGGGCCTGGTCATCGAACAGCGGGACGGCCAGCCTGACTCGGGTGTGCGAGTGGGACTCTCGGCGACGCGTGGTTTGTACGGGGCGGTCGACCAGGCGTGACCGATACCGACGTTTCCGCTACCGAACCGGTTGCTCCAGCGGTTGCACCGCCTGAATCCATGCACGGTGTACCCGTGAGTTGGTCTCATGGCCAGCAGGTTTTGCATCCAACTGCCGATCAGCTCTCTCCGCTCGTGAAGACGCTGCATAACGACGGCTATCACATGTGTCTTGATGTCACCGCCGCGGATTATTTGACCCATCCTGGCCGGACGCTCCCTGACGGGATTGTCCCCGAGCGCTTTGAGGTCATTGTGACGCTGATGTCGCATCGTGAGCGCAATCGCTTGCGCTTGCGGGTGCAAGTGTCGGCCGAAGAGCCATCGGTGGTTTCGCTGTTCGAATTGCACCCGGGTACCGAAGCGATGGAGCGCGAAGTATTCGACCTGTTTGGTATTTCGTTTATCGGTCACCCTGATCTGACGCGAATTTTGATGCCCGAAGATTGGGTTGGTCATCCGTTGCGCAAGGACTACGACTCCGGTCGAATCCCGGTGCAGTTCAAGGGCGCTCCGGCGAATCGTTGAGATCGAGACGACCATGACCCTCACGACTTCGTCCGAAGACGGAACCCGCATCACTGAAGACCCAGCGCTGACGTCTGAAGGCGCTCAGGAACTCGCGAGCCGAGACATCGTGAGCGCCGTTGAACGGATGCGCGAAACGGGCGCAGTTTTGCGAATGGCCGAGAGCGATGCAGCAGCGATCGCTGTCGATGATCGTGCAGCAGTCGATTTTTCTGAAGACGAAACCATGATCATCAACATGGGTCCACAACATCCGAGCACCCACGGCGTGCTGCGAATCATGATGGAACTTCAGGGCGAGACGGTGCTTCGCGCCAAACCGATTATTGGGTACCTCCATACCGGTATGGAATGGACTGGCGAAGAACTGTCCTACTTGCAGGGATGCACCAACGTCACGCGCATGGACTACGCGTCACCACTTTTTTCGGAACTGGCATTCTCGCTCACGGTTGAAAAACTCCTGGACATTGAAGTGCCGGAGCGCGCCACTTGGATTCGCATGTTGATGACCGAACTCAACCGGATCTCCTCGCACCTGTTGTTCATGGCGTCGAACGGTATGGACCTCGGTGCCGTTTCTATGATGCTCTACGGCTGGCGCGAACGCGAAGAAACGCTGCGATTCCTGGAGAAAGTCACCGGGCTTCGCATGAATCACAATTACATCCGTCCCGGCGGCGTCGCGGCCGATTTGCCGGACGGGTGGCGAGACGATCTGCTGCGGTTACTTGAGATGATTCCGCCGCGCCTGGACGAGTACGACGCATTGTTGACCGGCCAGCCCATTTGGCGTGAGCGGTTGCAAGGTGTGGGTTCGATTGATACCGAAACGTGCATTGCGTTGGGTACAACCGGTCCGATCCTTCGTTCGACCGGTTATGCGTGGGATTTGCGGCGCGACATGCCGTATCTCAACTACGACCAAGTCGACTTTGATGTCGTTGTCGGCACCTATGGCGATTGTTTCGACCGCTATGCGATTCGACTCAACGAGATTCGCGAGTCGATTCGCATCGTGCATCAAGTGATCGACAAGCTGCCAAAGGGCGACTACCGCGTTCAAGACAAAAAGGTCACGCCGCCGCCGCGGGCTCGGATCGATGAGTCAATGGAAGCCTTGATCCATCATTTCAAGATCTTCACTGAAGGGTTCAAAGTGCCCGAAGGTGAGGCCTATTGCGCGGTTGAATCGCCACGGGGGGAACTTGGCTGTTACATCGTCTCCGATGGCAGCGCCAACCCCTATCGGATGCACATTCGCAGTCCAAGTTTTGTGAATCTTCAGACCCTTCCGCATCTGATGCACGGTGGCTTGATTGCTGACGCGGTCGCAGTCATTTCGTCAGTTGACCCGATCTTGGGTGAGGTTGACCGCTGATGTCTCGTTTAACTGCCGACAACATCGTGCGGGCCCAAGACATCATTGCGTGGTTTCCGGTTCCTAAATCGGCGCTGATCCCGTTGCTGCACTTGTCACAAGAACAAAACGGTTATGTGACTGATGAGGCAATGGCCCACATCGCTGAACTGATTGGGATCACATCGGCCGAAGTGCTTGGCACCTGTTCGTTTTACGAGATGTTTAAACGCGAACCAGTTGGCCGCTATGTGGTCAACGTGTGTACCAACATTTCTTGCCAGCTCATGGGTGGCGAAGAACTGTTGCACCATGCCGAAAAGACCCTTGGCATTCGGTCGGGTGGCACGACGCCCGACGGTTTGTTCACGGTGGAAGATGTCGAATGCATCGCGGCCTGTACCGAAGCTCCGTGCTTGCAGGTGAACTACCGCTATAGACATCGCATCACCCATGATGAATTTGATCAACTTGTCGATGACCTTCGTAACGGTCGACTCGACGCGGACATTCCGCCCCATGGAACGCTCGCACGAGTTCGCCAATCAACACCGCCGACGCGTCGGGCGGGCGCGGTATCGCCGACCGACGATCGCGAACCGAATTGGGTGGCAACGAACGCGGGATCGACTTCGGCTAGCGCACCTGAGGGCGGGTCCTGATGGCGGTTACTGACGTGCCGAAGGTCATTACCAGTCGGTTCGAATTAGACGATTCCTATACGTTGGCGCGCTATCAAGCCACGGGGGGCTATCAAGCGTTGCGCAAGGCGCTCGACACCATGTCGCCGGACGCAGTGACTGACGAGGTCAAAGCAGCAAGCTTGTTGGGCCGAGGCGGCGCCGGTTTTCCGGCCGGCGTCAAATGGGGGTTTTGTCCGCCGGGTGTCTGGCCGCGATATCTCGTCGTGAACGGCGACGAGAGTGAGCCGGGAACCTACAAGGACCGACTCTTGATGGAACTCGATCCACATCAACTCATCGAAGGTGTGCTGCTGGCGAGCTATGCCGTCGGTTGCGGACAAGCATTTTTGTACGTTCGCGGTGAAATGGCTTTAGCCCAAGAGCGCATTGCGACGGCGTTGAACGAGGCCTACGACGCGGGTTACATCGGCAAGAACATTCTTGGTTCGAATTTTTCGGTCGACGTCGTACTGGCCTGGGGCGCGGGCGCATACATCGTTGGTGAAGAAACCGCGCTGATTGAGAGCCTCGAAGGCAACCGTGGCATGCCTCGCTTGAAGCCACCGTTTTTTCCCGCCGCGAAGGGTCTTTACCTGCAGCCAACGATCGTTAACAACGTCGAAACCCTCTCGAACTTGCCATGGATCATTGCCAACGGTGCGGACGCGTTCACGGCGATGGGCGCTGAAACGTCGAAAGGCACCCGAATGTTCGCGGTGTCCGGCCACGTGAAGACCCCTGGTGTTTTCGAAGTTGAGTACGGCGTGACGACCTTCCGGGATCTGATCTACGCGCCTGAATACGGCGGCGGGATCTTGGGCGATCGGCAACTGAAGGCGTTCATCCCTGGAGGCGCGTCTGCCCCGTGGTTCTTCGAAGAGCACCTTGACCTGCCACTCGAAAAAGGGACGGTCGATCGGGCAGGTTCGATGCTTGGGTCCGGTGCGATCATCGTGATGGACGAAACCACCGATGCAGTCAAAGCCTGTTTGCGGGTCGTCCGATTCTTCGCCCGCGAATCTTGCGGTAAGTGCACGCCGTGCCGTGAAGGAACCAACTGGCTTGAAAAGATCTTGCAACGCATACTCGACGGCTACGGACGCTCCACTGACCTGGACTTGTTGATGGACGTCAGCGACAACATCAGCCCGGGCATTGCCTGGCCGCCGAAGCAGACGACCATTTGTCCACTTGGCCCATCAGCAGTATCGCCGATTGCTTCAGCGATGTTGCGGTTCCGGGATGAGTTTGAAGCACTCATTGACAACGCGGTGCAATCTCGAGTTGCCGTGACCGTCTCAACGAAACCTGAAGCCAATGGCTGATACGACTATCGATTCGACCGAATTTTCTGTTGTCGACGGCGTGCCTGTCACGATCAACGGCCGAGAGATCATCGCCCACAAAGGCGAACTCATCATCGATGCCGCCGAGCGGAATGGCGTTTACATCCCTCGATTCTGTTACCACCCGCGCATGGAGCCAGTTGGCATGTGTCGGATGTGCATCGTTGAGGTCGACACCGGTCGTGGTCCGACGCTGTTGCCGAGCTGCATGCTCGAGTGCACGCCGGACATGAAGGTTGATACCGAGTCAGAGGTCACGACCAAAGCCCAAGATGGCGTGCTTGAACTATTGCTGGTCAATCATCCCCTCGATTGTCCGGTATGCGACAAGGGCGGCGAATGTCCGCTGCAAGACCAAACCATGGCTTACGGCCCGGGTGAGAGCAGATTTGTCGAAGAAAAACGACATCACGAGAAGCCGATTCCGATTAGCGATTTGGTCTTACTCGACCGCGAGCGTTGCATCCTGTGTGACCGGTGCACCCGATTTGCGAAAGATGTCGCCGGTGATCCGCTCATTCACTTCATCAATCGGGGGAGCGAGACCGAGATCGCGACCTTCCCCGACGAACCGTTCTCGTCCTACTTCAGTGGCAACGTCGTTCAAATTTGTCCGGTTGGTGCGCTGACCGCAACGAACTATCGATTCCGGGCCCGCCCGTGGGATCTCGATACCGTCGAGTCGACGTGTCAGGGATGTTCAGTCGGATGTCGAGTCTCGCTAGACAGTTCGCGTAATCAACTCTTGCGCTACCAAGGCGTCGACATCGATCCAGTCAATTGGGGCTGGTTGTGCGACAAGGGCCGATTTGGTTTCGAAGCAGTCAACAGTCCCGATCGTCTCGGCGAGCCGCTCGTTCGCTCGGCTGGAACGCTTCAGCCTTCTGGTTGGGCAGGCGCGCTTAGCGCGTCGGCCAGCGCTATTGAGGCCGCGCTCGCGAAATCAGGACCGTCATCGATAGCGGTTCTTGGCGGTGCCCGCTTGACCAACGAGTCGGCATATGCGTGGGCAAAGTTGGCAAAGGGTGTTATCGGAACCGACCACGTCGACGCGCAACTCGGTGACGGATTGCCAGCGGACCTCGTTCTCGGGTTGCCGCGGGCCACCATTGACGATGTGTGCGCCCCCGGTGGCACGGTGCTGGTAATCGCTGCAGATCCAAAAGAAGAGTTGCCGGTGTTGTTTTTGCGCTTGCGCCACGCCGTGGTCAATGACGGCGTGAAGGTCATCGAAGTCAGCCCGCAGGCCGGCGGTTTTACTCCCTATGCGACCTTGGCGCTTCATCCCCGACCCGGCGAGGCCGGAGTAGCAGTTCGAGCATTACTGAATGGTGTTGCGTCAGGAACCGACGCTGGCGGAGTGGACGCGCCGACATTGGCTGAGGCAGCCGCGTTAGTTGCGTCGGGCCCGATCACCGTCATTATTGGGCGCCAGTCGCTTGCCGAATCAGGCGAAGCACTGGTTGATGCTGCTGCTGCGCTTCTGGCCGCGAAACCCGATACGCGGTTCCTTCCAGCACTGCGCCGAGCCAACGTAAACGGTGCCCTCGATATGGGGTTGGCACCTGGTGTATTGCCGGGTCGGGTGCGCATTGAAGACGGACGCGACTGGTTTGCTTCGACGTGGGAAAAGGTTCCTTCGGCCGCTGGACTTGACGCTCGTGGAATCTTGCAGGCCGCGGCCGATGGCACCATCGAAGTCTTGGTTTTGCTCGGCGCTGATCCAGTGAGCGACTTCCCTGATTCAGATCTCGCTCGCCGTGCTATCGCTGGGGCTAAGACGATCATTGCGCTTGATCAATTTCTGACACCGAGTAGTCGCGAAGCAGATGTGGTGTTCGCTACTGCGGGCTTTGCCGAGGTGTCAGGCACGTCGACCAACATCGAGGGGCGCGTCAGCGTGCTCCACCAAAAGGTCACGGGCCCGGGTACGTCACGGCCTGATTGGGCGGTTGCCGCCGATATTTCTCGTCGCCTCGGTATCGATCTTGGGTTGGAGTCGATAACCGGGATCGCCGCCGAGATTGCATTAGTCGCTCCCGCCTATGCTGGCGTTACTACCGACTTGTTGCATTCGTCGGAAGCGAGTTCTGGCCTCGTTGTTCCGTTGGTCTCAATCTCGTCATCTGTAACGCCAGACGTCGAGCCAGACGCCGAGCCTGTCGCCGAGCCCGTGAGTGGAGCGGAAGCGAATCTAGAAGCCGAAGAAGACAGCCAACTTGACGGTCAGCCTGAGGTTGAGGCCGAGCCTGCAGCGATGGCGATGCCATCACTCATTCGCTTCGTCGCACCGGAGTCGGTCGAGCTTGCTCCCGTTGACAGTTATTCGCTTCGACTTGTCGCGACCCGCAAACTCTACGACGAAGGCACCTTGGTTGGCCACGCGCCATCGCTGGCGTCGCTTCCCCCGGGAACGAACTTGCGAGTGAATCCCTACGATTTCGACCGCCTTGGTGTGTCGGGCGGGGACCAAGTACGAGTGCAGTCTTCTCGCGCGACGCTATCGGCGAACATAGTGGCTGATCGTGGCGTTCCGAAGGGTTCGGCGTCGGTCGTGTTTAATCAGCCGGGCATTGATGTGGGTTCGCTGATCGATGCGGCCGAACGCGTCACCGACGTGCGCGTTGAGTCGGAGGCTGGTTGATCATGGGTGGAGATCCGCTTCTCATCGGTCCTGTCGATCTCAGTGTTTTCCTGATCGTCGTCGGCAAGGTCCTCATCGCGTTTGTGTTGTTACTCATCTTGACGATGCTGATGATTTGGTTCGAGCGCAAACTGGTCAGTGGGATGCACAATCGCATCGGTCCATCGCTGGCGGGACCGTTCGGGATTTTGCAGTCATTGGCCGACGGAATCAAGTTCTTCTTCAAAGAAGACATCATCCCTGACCGCGCCCAGCGGGCGGTGTTCATCTTGGCGCCGTTCCTGTCATTTGTGCCGGCGTTCCTTCTGTTTCTCATCGTCCCGCTTGGGGGCAACTTCAACGGCAATGTCAACGGCATCATCACCGTCTTCGGGCACGACACCTATCTCCAGGTCGCTGATCCTCCGATCGGGATCCTTTTCGCCCTTGCCATGTCGTCAATTGCGGTTTACGGCGTGATGTTGGCTGGTTGGTCGTCTGGCTCGAAGTATCCATTGCTTGGCTCGGTACGCGCGTCAGCTCAAATGGTCTCGTATGAAGCGGCGATGGGCCTGGCGGTGGTGGCCGTTGTGCTCAAGAGTGGGACGTTGAGCACCCATGGCATCGCGGAGTTTCAATCTGGCGCGGGATTCGCAGGGATTGTGCCGAACTGGAATGTCATCCTCACTGGTGTCGTCCCGTTCGTGATTTTTGTGATCGCGTCGACAGCTGAGCTCAACCGGCCGCCCTTTGACCTCGTTGAAGCGGAGCAAGAACTCGTCGGGGGCTTCAACACCGAGTACAGCTCGATTCGGTTCGCGTTGTTCTTCTTGGCCGAGTTCATGAATGTGATCACCATGTCAGCCATTTTTGTGACGCTTTTCTTAGGCGGCCCCAGTGGCCCTGCTTTCTTGGGGACATCGTTGGGTTGGCTTACCGGGATCATTTGGTTCGCGCTCAAGACGTCGGTGTTTTTATTCATGTTCGTCTGGATCCGTGCCGCATTGCCACGGCTCCGCTACGACCAGCTGATGGACTTGGGCTGGAAGGTTTTGATCCCATTGGCATTGGGCTGGTTGTTATTGTTGGGCGCGATTGACGTTGGCCGTGACGCCAACTGGAACCCGGTGGCAGTGGTCGTCATATCGGTAGCAGTGCTGCTCGGTGGCTATGGATTGTTGCGAGCTGCGATAGCTGGCGGGCGCTCACGGCGCTTGCAGGAGGTCGATGGCTGATGGGTTTTTTTAGTGGTTTCAAAGTGCCGATCAAACAAATGGGCAAGAAGCAGCGGGTTACGACGCCGTATCCCAAAGAAAAAGCTCCGCAGGCCATTCGTCGGCACGGTCGACATGTCCTCAATCGCTACGAAGACGGCATGGAGAAATGCATCGGATGCGAATTGTGCGCAGGGGTCTGCCCGGCGCGTTGTATTTACGTTCGGGGTGCTGACAACCCCATTGATGATCCGGTGTCGCCGGGCGAGCGATTCGGTTTCATTTACGAGATCAACTATCTCCGATGCATCCATTGCGACTTGTGTGTTGAGGCGTGCCCGACTGAGGCGATCACTGAGACGAAGCAGTTCGAGTTTTCATTCACGAGTCGACTCGATGCGATCTATACGAAAAACGAACTGCTGGTTGACGACGAGGGCCGTCCTCAGCACCTGCCGTGGGAGGATTGGCGACCCGGTGAGGACGAGCACACCTCCGCGTGGATGCGGGCGACGTCGCCATCGGGAAGCGCAGAGTTTGAGGGTTTGGTCGCGTGGTCGGGAGAGCTTGGCTATGGCATTCGTGCGCCAGAACTCGGGCAATCAGCCGATGAGTCAATGCTTGATGCCAATCCGGTGGTTGGGCAAACCGGTATCGCCGCGCATCGGCCCGCTCCGGTGAGGTCCCGTCCCGAGACCGAAGACGGGGGGCATTAACCTTGGAAGCTGCCATTTTCATCGTGTGCGCGGCCATCGTCCTCATCGGTGCCTGCGGAGTCGTGCTGTCGAAACACCCGGTGCATTCAGCGCTGAGTTTGGTCGCGACGTTGTTCGGCGTGGCGGTGCTGTTTTTAAATGAAAACGCACAACTGTTGGCTGTCGTACAGGTCATCGTTTACACCGGAGCCATCGTGGTGCTGATTCTTTTCGTGCTGATGCTGCTCGGCGTCGACACCGAAGATGACTTGTCAGTCGATCCCATTGTCGGCCAACGTGCGCTTGCCTATCTTGCCGGATTCGCGTTGCTGGGTTCGTTATTGAGTGTGTTCATCATCAACCGAGATGCACTTGTAACTGGCCGACGGTCGGTGAGTGCCGCGCTGTCGGGCGAATCCTCCAACATCGCACTGCTCGGTCGTCAGATATTTACCACTTGGATTTTCGCGTTTGAAATCACTGCTGGACTCCTCACAGTCGCGGTGATCGGTGCAGTTGTAATGGCGCGGCGTCCGTCCAGTTATGAGCCGTTGCCCGAACCGGAGTCAATGGACGATGACGGCTATGAACCAGAAGAGGTTGAGGCATGAATTCTGTTGCCGCAACCCAGGGCTTCCAGCCGTATTGGTACCTCGTGCTCGCAGCGATGGTCTTCACCATTGGCGCGGTTGGACTTTTGGTTCGGCGAAGCCCGCTGGTCATGCTGATGTGTGTCGAGTTGATGCTTAACGCCGTCAATCTGACCTTCGTGACGTTTGGTCGAATGCTCAACGACGTCGGAGGACAGGTCATCGTGTTCTTCGTGCTGGTAGTCGCTGCTGCTGAAGTAGTCGTGGGGCTTGGAATCATTGTGGCGGTTGCGCGTAGGCGACCGAACGCCACGATCGACGACGTTTCGGCGTTGAGGGGCTAGGCGCGAATCCAATGGTCTCTCTCGTGTGGTTGATCCCAGCCCTTCCGTTGGTCGGATTTCTCTTGCTGTTGTGTTTCGGTAAGCGCTTGGGCGAACCGGCAGCTGGATGGCTCGCGACAGCGATGGTCGGCGGCTCATTCGTCGTAGCCCTATTGGCCTTCATCGGCCTGCATAGTCAGCCCGACAACACCTTTAGTCAGGTGTTGTTCACCTGGATTCCGGCTGGTCGATTCAACGTGGATGTTGGGTTCCTCTTCGATCCGCTGTCGAGCGCCATGATCTTGTTTGTCACCGGCGTCGGCGCGTTGATTCACCTGTATTCCATTGGCTATATGCACGGGGACCCTCGGTTCTCGAAGTTCTTCCTCTACTTGAACCTGTTTGTATTTTCCATGCTCATGCTCGTGCTGGGAAACAACTTGCTCATTACCTTTCTCGGTTGGGAAGGTGTCGGGGTTTGCTCGTATTTCTTGGTTTCGTTCTGGTTTGAGAAACTGCCAAACGCGACGGCGGGCAAGAAGGCGTTCATCACCAATCGCATTGGCGACTGGGGATTCATGGTGGGCATTTTCATAACCTGGTTCACCTTCGGAACTATTCAGTACACCCAGTTCCTGCCGGTTTCCCCAGGCGTTGCGACGACGACTGCAACGTTGATTTCGTTGATGTTGTTCATTGGGGCGGTTGGCAAGTCGGCGCAGTTCCCGTTGTATCTGTGGCTTCCTGACGCGATGGCTGGCCCGACTCCGGTTTCAGCGCTGATACACGCCGCGACCATGGTGACCGCCGGTGTGTACCTCATGGTGCGAATCAACCCGATGCTTCATGCAGCGTCGCCGTGGTTGAGTACCGCGATTGCTTGGATAGGCGTCTTGACTGCGTTGTTGGCGGCAACGATCGCCATCGCTCAGACCGACATCAAAAAAGTGTTGGCGTACTCAACGGTAAGCCAGTTGGGTTACATGTTCTTGGCTGTCGGCGTCGGTGGTTATTGGGTAGCCATTTTTCACATGATTACCCACGCGTTCTTTAAGGCGTTGCTGTTTTTGGGTGCGGGTTCGGTGATGCACGGCGTAGATGGCGAGCAAGACATGCGGCGAATGGGGGCGCTTCGAAAATTGATGCCAATCACCGCCGGAGCATTTATCGTCGGGTGGCTGGCGATTTCCGGTGTCGTTCCACTTTCGGGATTTTGGTCGAAAGATGAGATTTTGACCTACGCGCTCCACCGCAGTCCCGCGCTGTACGCGATCGGTTTGTTCACCGCATTGTTGACTGCGTTCTACATGAGTCGTGAAGTCTTCCTGGTCTTTTATGGCGATGCACGTTGGAATAATCCGATCGAACCGTCAACGATCGAAGCGCAAAGCGATGCCGACATTGTGACGCCGCCGGTGCACGCCAGCGAGATCCACCCGCATGAGTCGCCTTGGATGATGACGGCCCCGCTCGTGGTGCTTGCGGTCCTGGCGGCTCTAGCCGGATTCATCAATCTGCCGTTTAGTGGAACCCCCCATTGGCTTGAGAACTGGCTCGAACCGGTCACTGGTCAATTTGGCGTTGAACTCAACAACAGCAACGCCTACATCGTTGGCCTCCTGCTGATTTCGACCATCGTGGCCGTCAGCGGCATCGGATTGGGATACGCGGTTTATCAACGCCACAAGATTCCGGCGAACGTGTTTGAACGTCGACTGTTTCTCAATGGTTGGTATTACGACCTTGCCGTAAGCGATTTTATGAATCGCCCCGGTCGGGTCTTTTTCGCCGGCGTAGCGTGGGTTGATGGCCATGTGATCGACGGTGCCGTCAATGGTGTCGGTTCGATCACCCGAAGTGCAGGCGGGATGATCCGCAAAACACAAAGCGGATTGGTTCGTTCCTATGCAATGGCAATCACCATCGGAGCAGTCTTGCTGCTGCTGTTCGTGTTGACGAGGGTGACGTGGTGATGCCGACAGTGTTTGCGCTCGCAGAAGCTGCTCCGGCGGCGTCAGGTTTCCCCATTTTGGGAGCCATGGTTGTCATCCCACTTCTTGGCGCGTTGATCATGGCGCTGGTGCCGAATTCGCGACCTGATTTACATCGTTTGATCGCCATCGTGAGCGCAGCAGCGGCCGGGGCATTGAGCTTGTGGGTGCTGTATCAGTTCAAGACGGGTGATCCCGATTTTCAGTTCGTGGTCGAGCACACGTGGGTTCAGGCATTCGACATCAAGTTCTACCTCGGAGTCGATGGCATCTCGCTCTTCCTTGTGGTGCTTACCGGGGTGTTGTTCCCGATCGCGTTGTTGGCCGCGAAACCCGATCATGACGAAAAGGGTTATTACCTCTGGATCACGCTGCTCGAAGCAGGGTGTCTCGGTGTGTTCGTCTCTTTGGATCTGTTGTTGTTCTTCTTGTTCTTCGAACTCACCATCGTGCCGTTGTATTTCTTGATCGGCCGATGGGGACATGGTCGCAAGGTCTATGCCGCAACCAAGTTCTTCTTGTTCACGATGTTGGGCTCAGCGTTCATGCTGGTAGCGATTGTTTCGCTGGCAACGTTGGCCAGTGCTGGTGACAACGGTGGGATTAGCTTCGACCTGCTCAAGGTGGTGGCTAGCAACTCGATTGACAAGGGCACAATGCGTTGGCTCTTTCTAGGTTTCGCCGTGGCGTTCATGGTCAAGACTCCGGTGTTTCCATTTCACACATGGCTTCCCGATGCTCACACCGAAGCACCGACGGCAGGATCTATCGACCTTGCCGGCGTGCTGCTGAAACTCGGAACCTATGGATTCATGCGTTACGGCTTGTACCTGTTTCCCGAAGCATCGGTATGGGCGGCACCAGTCATGTTGACCCTTGCCACAATTGGCATTATCTACGGCGCAGTTGTCGCGGCGATGCAGAAAAATCTCAAACGACTTGTGGCGTACTCGTCGGTATCACATATGGGATTCGCCATTCTCGGTCTGTTTGCGCTCACGACCCAGGGTCTTGAAGGCGCGTTGTTGATCATGATCAATCACGGCGTCATAACCGGAGCGCTTTTCATCTTGTTGGGGTTTTTGTACAAGCGTCGTCATACCTACGACATCGACAAACTCAAGGGCATCCAAAGTGTCGCTCCGGTTTTCGCGGGGCTCTTTACGCTCGTTATGTTGGCGTCGATCGGCGTACCTGGGCTGAGCGGATTCGTGGGCGAGTTCCTTGCCCTGCTTGGCACGTATATCTCCCATCCCTGGTGGGCCGTGGTTGCCGCCACGGGCGCGATCCTCGCATCGCTTTACATGTTGTGGGCTTATCAACGGGTCTTCCATGGCGAACCGGATGAAGACAACAAGAGTTTCCCGGACCTCGTAACGGCCGAAAAGTTGGTGATGGTCCCACTGGTCTTGTTGATTGTGTTCCTCGGCGTCTACCCCAAGCCGGTGCTTGACCGAATCGGTCCATCAGTTGACCGAATCTTGGTCCATGTTGAAGAAGCGACTCGAGATTCAGGCAACGACAGCTTCCGGATTGCGACGACCCAAGATGGCGAGAACTTGCAGCCGGTTCCGGACCTCAATGCCTCGGAGCCGACGCCATGAATGGACATGCTCTGAATGTGTTTGGCGTCACTACCCCGATCGTTCCGATAGCTACTCCCGAGGTGGCCTGGTCAGGCCTCGCACCGGTAGTGGTGTTGTTGGTCGGGGGTATTTTGCTCCTCACGATCGCGTCACTCACTCCGAAGGGTCCGCAAACTCGTTGGTACGCGCCCTACACGGTTGTCGTGGCCCTGATAGCTGCCGTATCGGCGGTTCCGCTTTGGGCCAGGGTGCAAGGTTGGAACGAATTGTTGTGGTGGAACATTTCGGCTTCCACACCGAAGGGTCCGTTTAGCACGGTCGCGGGCGCGGTCGGTATCGATGGATTCAGTTTGTTTGTTGGCGTCGTCATTTGCGCCACGGTCGTTCTAGGCGCGCTGCTTGGTGATGGGTACTTGCGCCGTGAAGCTCTCAACGGTCCTGAGTTCTATGCCCTCTTGCTGATCGCTGGTGCGGGTGGAGTCATCATGGCGATGGCTGATGATTTCATTGTGATGTTTTTGGGGTTGGAAACATTGTCGATTGCCGCCTACGTCCTGGCCGCGATGCACCTTCGTCGGGCGCAATCACAGGAATCCGGTTTGAAATACTTCATTCTCGGAGCGTTCTCGTCGGCGTTCTTGCTCTACGGCATCGCGCTGCTCTATGGCGGCACGGGATCAACTAATTTCATCGCGATTCGCAACTTTTTTGGTACCAGCGTGGGCTCGAGTGGTCAAACAATCCCTGGCAACGTGCCGATGCATAACGGGCTGATTTTGATGGGCTTGGCCTTGGTGATCGTCGGACTCGGATTCAAAATCGCGGCGGTGCCGTTCCATTCGTGGAGTCCTGATGTGTATGACGGCGCTCCGACGCCGTCGGTTGCATTCATGGCTGGGGCGGTAAAGGCCGCGGCATTCGCAGCCTTCATTCGAGTGTTCGTACTCACATTCTCCAATTACGTGACCGACTGGCGACCGCTGCTCATTGCGCTCGCCGTGTTGTCAATGTTTGTTGGATCAGTCATCGCGATCGTGCAAACCAACGTGAAACGAATGTTGGCCTATTCGTCCATCAATCACGCCGGTTTCATCCTCATGGCCGTGTCGGCAGCAAGCGCTGCGGGAACCTCAGCAGTCCTGTTTTATCTGGTCGCTTACGCGTTCATGGTCGCTGGTTCGTTTGGCGTCGTGAGTTTGGTATCGGGACGGGGTGATCGACGCACTTCGCTGTCGGACTATCGTGGCTTGTCTCGGTCGAATCCGCTCCTTGCTGCCGCGCTCGTGGTGTTTTTGTTGGCCCAAGCGGGCGTTCCATTTACCACTGGTTTTTTTGCCAAGTTCTATGCGATTGGTGCGATTACCGAGGCGAGGTATTTCTGGTTAGCGGTGTTCGCCATGGTGACTGCGGTGATCGCTGCGGTGTTGTACTTGCGAATCATCGTGGCGATGTACCTGACGGGCACTGAAAGCGATGCGCCAAGCGTTGGGCCGATCAGTGTTGGGTGGGCGGCGCGGGTGGCAATTGGCACCTGTGTCGTGTTCACCTTGGGGTTCGGTTTGTTCCCGAATTTCTTGGTCAACCAAGCTCGTCAGGGTGTGCCGGTTCTCATCGAACCTCCTGCACCTACTTCGCCGATTGCGGGGCCGGGCACACCCAACGGAACCGTCCCCGATCCGATCGCTAATCAGCTGCAGCAGTTAGGAAATTGATGTATCCCCTGTCCCACGCAACCAGCCCAAATTTAGTGGCTACTACCTCAGGTCAGTAGGGTCGATCAACGATGTCGTACTCAGATTTCGTGCGCCAATATCTGACGGTCGCTCTTGTAGGCGGTCTGTCTTTGGTATTCGTCGGATTGGTCCTCGGGGCGATAGGGAAAGCAGTTCGTCCGGACCGTCCGCAGCCCCAGAAATATCTCACCTATGAAAGCGGTGTTGACCCTGTTGGTTCGGGTTGGTCACAGAGCCAAGTGCGTTACTACGTCTACGCCTTGTTATTCGTGATGTTCGATGTTGAAGCGGTATTCATCTTCCCGTGGGCAGTTGGGCTCGAAACATTCGGTGTTTTCGGTTTGGTAGAGATGATCATCTTCATTTTCATCCTTGCTCTCGGTTTGGCCTATGCGTGGCGAAAGAAGGTGCTCCGGTGGGTCTAGTCGAGAGTGGCAAGATGCCGAAGTCCCTTACGAGCTTGCTCAACTTGAGTCGTAAATATTCCCTTTGGGTCTATCAGTGGGGATTGGCGTGCTGCGCTATTGAGATGGGCGCGGCATTTGCATCGCCGCGTTATGACGTGATGCGCCTCGGTGTCATTCCTTTTCCCGCCAGTCCGCGCCAAGCTGACCTCGTGGTGATTTCGGGAACGGTGACCGACAAGATGGCGCCCGCAATTGTTCGGCTCTATGAACAGATGCCTGACCCAAAATATGTGATCAGTATGGGGAGCTGCGCTAATTGTGGTGGGCCTTACTGGGATAGCTACTCAGTAACGAAGGGCGTCGATCAACTAATTCCGGTCGACGTCTACGTACCCGGTTGCCCGCCGCGTCCTGAAGCGTTGCTTGAAGGCATTTTGTTGTTGCAGGAGCGCATCCAAAACGAGGACATCTCACAGCGATGGCGAGGTGAGCCAATTGTCATCGACTGACGCGAACGAGACTGACGTGAGCAACGATGTCGTGGCCGATGAGCCGACCGTGATTGACGAGCACCGCGAGGAAATGCTCCAGATCATGCGAAGCGAACTTGGCGATGCCGTGGTTGGGTCACATATTCGGCCGAACGATGACCTGTGGGTGCGGGTTACTCGCGATGCGTGGGTGACCACCGGCGAGGTGGTCAAAGCCAAGTTGGGATGCACCTTTTTTGATTTTCTTTCAGCGATCGACTGGCTTCCGTCGCCGTTTGGGCGCGACATGGACAGCCAAGAAGACAATGTCGTGCATGGTCAGACGTTGAAGGACCCAGCGCCGATGGTTTCCGGCTATGCCGGCGGCGATACCCGCATGCAGGTGTTCGCTCGTGTTACTTCAATTGAACAGGGCCACGGCTTGACCTTGAAGGTCGACCTCCCTGATGATGATTTTTCGATCGACACGTGGTCATCGGTGTATCGCGGCGCCGATTGGCATGAACGTGAGATCTACGAAATGTTTGGAATCAACTTCGTGGGTCATCCCCATCTGGTGAACATGTATTTGCCAGGAAATTTCGAGGGCAACCCCATGCGCAAGGATTTTCCGCTCCTGGCCCGGCGGGTTAAGCCATGGCCCGGGATCGTCGACGTCGAGCCAATGCCCGGCGGCGACAATGATGATGCCGATGAAGAAGAAGGATCAGCCGAATGACCGCGATAACCGATCGCGACCAGCTGGCGTCAGTCGCCGCACGCGCTGCTGACAACCGTCTAAACGTTGACTTCGAAGTCGACGGAATGACGTTGAACATTGGGCCCCAGCACCCTGCCACGCACGGCACATTGCGGATTGTGGCCAAGATTGATGGCGAACAGGTGGTGTCGTGTGAACCCATCGCGGGTTACATGCATCGTGGCTACGAAAAACTCGTTGAGGTCCGTACCTATCCCCAGGTCACGACCTTGATCAATCGGATCGACTGGCTGGGAAGTTTTGCCAACGAAGTGCCATTCATCCTCGCGGCCGAAAAACTGATGGATGTTGAGGCGCCACCTCGTGCCCAGTACATCCGAACCATTTTGTTCGAGCTCAGCCGGTTAGCCAATGTCAGCCTTTTCCTCGGCGACCTTGGAATCCAACTTGGTGGATTGTCGATCGGGTTCTACTCATTTCGCGATCGCGAGTTCGTGCTGAACCAGATCGAAGCGGTCACTGGTGGTCGTTTCCACCCGAACTTCGACCGCATTGGCGGCATTAAGGATGATCTGCCGAAGGGCTGGATCGCCGAAACACATGCGGCGATGGCAAAAATGCGGGACTTCTGTGATGAAGCCGATGACTTGTTGTTTGGCAATGAAATCTTCCAGCGCCGCACGCGTGGCGTCGGTGTCATCCCCGCCGATGTCGCCAAGTCTTATGGCCTGTCAGGTCCGAACGCTCGAGCCAGTGGAATCGACTGGGACTTGCGTCGTGACAACTGCCCAAAGGGATTGGTCTATGACCAAGCCGATTGGAAGGTTTGGACTCATCCCGACGGCGACTCGTTCGCTCGATCCTGGATCCGGCTGCAAGAGACTCGCGAAGCGACCAAGATTGTCGACCAATTGCTCGACAACATCCCCAGTGGGCCGATCATGGCCAAAGTTCCGCGCATCATCAAGGTGCCGGAAGGCGAAGCTTGGGTAGCCACTGAGAACCCACTCGGCGAGATGGGTTATTACGTCGTGAGCAAAGGCGACTTGGTCCCGTTCCGGGTCAAGATTCGCTCAGCGTCGTTCAATAACGTGTCAATTGTGCCTTGGGTTTGTAAGGGCGCGTACATCCCCGACGTCATAACGATCTTGGCGAGCTTGTATTTCATTTTGGGTGATATCGACCGATGACTCACCTGTTCGCGTCCATTGATTTGGCGTACTGGCAACAGACGGCAATCAAGCTCCTCATCGTCACGATTCTTGTTCCGACCACGGCGCTCATCTTCGGCATCGTGTTTTTGTTCAAAGTCATGTCCTGGATGCAAAGCCGAAAGGGCCCGCAAGAGGCAGGCCCGAGAGGTTTGTTGCAGTTACTTGCCGATGGCGCGAAGTTCATGCAGAAAGAAGACCTGATCCCCGATAAGGCCGATCGATTCGTTTTCAAAACTGCGCCAATCGTTGTGTTGTTGTCGACGCTGTTGTTGTATGTCGTGCTGCCAGCAAGTCAGCATCTCGTCGTTGAGGATCTCGACGTCGGAATCTTCTTTGCGCTCGCAGTTTCGTCGGTGAGCGTGATCGGCATCTTGATGGCGGGCTGGTCATCGGCCAACAAGTATTCGCTTATCGGAGCAATTCGCGCCGCAGGGCAACTCATCGCTTACGAGTTGCCGATGGTGCTCGCGGTGGTGGGAGTGGTCATTCAAGCGGGCACGTTGAGTTTAAATGGCATCGTGGCAGCGCAGGCCAATGGCGCAATTTTTGGTTTCACTGCGCTGGGCAATCCGTTTATCCTCACGCAGTTCATCGGATTCTTTATCTTCATGGCCGCAGTCCAAGCAGAACTCACGCAACCGCCGTTCGACATGCCGGTCGCGGAATCCGAGCTAGTCGGTGGCTACCAGGTGGAGTATTCCGGCTTTCGGTTCTTGTTTTTTTTCTTGGCCGAGTTCGCGACCGCCTTCGTCTTCGCCGGGATCGCCGCAACCTTGTTCCTCGGCGGCTTCTGGATTCCCGGCGTCGATATCTCGAGCAATGCGTATTGGATCCTTGGGCCGATTGTGTTGTTCACCAAGATCATGATCGTGGCATTCATTATTTTCTGGGTGCGTTTCACCTATCCACGTTTTCGTGAAGATCAACTGCAGGCGTTTGCGTGGAAGTGGCTGATCCCACTTGCACTGGTGAACATTCTGGTAACCGGCATTTTGAAGGTGGTGTTCTGATGCCTCAAGTTCCTGGCCTCATTAAAGGCCTCGGGGTCACATTCGGCGAAATGGTCAAGACCCTCAAACCCGATAGCCGCGGTGGCGGACCGGTGACGGTCGATTATCCGCACGTGAAAGAAGACCCCGCACCTCGGGCGCGTGGGGTAATCGCGTTGCACGAGGAGAACTGCACGTCGTGCATGTTGTGTTCGCGTGAGTGTCCCGATTGGTGCATTTACATCGAGGCTCATAAGTACCTCGCACCGCCTCGGCGCGAAGGTGGCAAACCCCGCCAGAAGAATGCACTCGACCGATTCGATATTGACTACTCGCTTTGCATGTACTGCGGCATTTGCGTCGAGGTTTGTCCATTCGACGCGCTGTTTTGGAGTCCCGAGTACGAATATTCCGAACCCCGCATTGCTGATCTGTTACATGACAAGTCGCGTCTAGGTGAGTGGATGACGACGGTCCCCGAATTCGAATCCTACGAAGCTGGTTCGGAACAAAAGGTCAAGAAGGTTCCGAGCTGATGAAGCCTGTTTCGATGATGGCGGAACTTATGGTTGCCGAGAACATTGCGTTCTACGTCATCGCCGCGGTCATGGTGTTTGCCGCGGTCCGAGTCGTCACGACCAAGAACATTGTGCATGCCGCGTTGTACTTGGTGCTGGTGCTCGCCGGCGTGGCCGGGCAATACATCCTCCTCGCCGCTGAGTTCGTCGCGGTAACCCAAGTGCTGGTCTATATCGGCGCCATCGTGGTGCTGTTCTTGTTCGGCATCATGCTCACTCGAGCTCCTACCGGCGACCTAGACGACAGCAATCGCGAGCAGCGAGTTGTTGGCGCCACCATCGCGGCATTGTTGCTAGGCGTGATGGGTTACACCCTCTGGAAGGCCTATCGAGACGGCCACTTCGGAGTCATGCAGGTACAGACGACATCAAACGTTGCCACTTCGATTTTTTCTTCGTACCTCATCCCATTCGAGGTCATTTCGGTGGTCCTATTGGCAGCACTTATTGGTGCGATCGTCATCGCGAGGCGTGACTGATGCTGTTAAACCAGTTTCTGTTCCTTGCCGCCATCTTGTTCTGCGTTGGGGTCTATGGGGTTTTGGCGCGTCGAAACGGCGTCATGGTGCTCATGTCAGTCGAGTTGATTTTGAACGCGGTGAATATCAATTTGGTTGCCTTTGGCGCCTACCATTCGAGTCTCGACCAAGGCCTCGATGTTTCGGGGCAGGTCTTTGCCTTATTCGTGATCGCCATTGCGGCAGCTGAGGTTGGCGTCGGCTTGGCATTGATCCTCCTGCTGTATCGAAATAGTCGCAGCATTGATGTCGACGACATTGATCTGATGAAGGGTTGATGCGTTGACCGATGCTGTGAACCAACCATTCATGCTGACTCACGTCTGGGTCATTCCGGGCCTGATGACGGTCTCGTTCTTGTTGATCCTCTTTTTCGGAAAGCGGTTCACTGAACGAGTGACCTCGGGTATTGGCATCTTCTTCATTGCGGTGTGTTTCGTGCTGTCGTGCGTGACAGTTGCTAATTGGGTGCAACGCATCAACCATCCAATTGCCGATATTTCCGCTGATGTTGCGCTGGTGACCCAACCCGGAGGCGGTCCAGCGCCCATCGCTGGTCAAAGTGATCGTGAGGCAATTGTCGGAGCGCGTCGCGGGCCACTTGAGGGCTCGATAGATCAGCTGGTCAAGGCCGGCGAAACAACAACGCCTGCGAGCGCTGAGGCTGCGACGACTGAGGCTGCGACGACCGAGCCTGCTGCGACTGAGCCTGCTGCGACTGAGCCTGCTGCGACTGAGGCCGCGGCATCAGCCGAACACGAAGCCAAAGCGTCGCCGATTGTGGCCCGTTGGACTTGGTTCGAGTGGGGAAGCCTCAAGTTTGAGTTCGGTTTCATCGCTGACGGCTTGTCGATCCTGATGCTGTTCACGGTCACGGCGATTTCCTTGCTAGTGCACATTTATTCCAAGGAATATCTGCATGGCGACGTGCGCTTCACTCACTACTACGCATTCCTGAGCCTGTTTAGCGCCGCGATGTTGTTCTACGTCACGTCATCGAACACCATTCAGATGCTGACGGGCTGGGAACTTGTCGGCGTGTGTTCGTTTGCCCTGATTGGCCACTGGTGGGAAGACAAAAAGAACTCCGATGCCGCGCTCAAGGCGTTCTTGACCAACCGGGTAGGTGACGTTGGACTCATCATCGGTGTGGTCATCACCTTTTATGCGGCCGGAGCAACCAGTTTCAATGTCTTGCATATCAACCAGTACGCGTTGTCGCCGGGGGCGAATCAGACGCTGCTGTTAGTTGGTGGCCTGTGCCTGTTCGGCGGGGTCACGTCGAAGTCGGGACAATTCCCGCTTCACACCTGGCTTCCCGATGCCATGGCTGGCCCCACTCCGGTCTCGGCATTGATTCACGCCGCCACGATGGTGGTCGCCGGCGTGTATCTCATCGCACGTTTGTATTCGGTGTTTTACGAAGGCCTGAACATCGGAGCGAACTTCGTCAATTACATAGCGGTGATCGGTGGCATCACGATTGTCGCTGGCGCGCTCTTGGCGTTTGTCCAGACCGACATCAAAAAGGTCCTGGCCTATTCGACCATTAGCCAACTCGGCTACATGGTGATGGCACTAGGCGTTGGCGCATGGACTGGTGCGATTTTCCACCTCTTCACTCATGCCTTTTTCAAAGCGTGTCTGTTCCTTGGCGCTGGGTCGGTAAGTCATGCCGCGCATCACACCTTCGACATGCGAAAGATGGGCGGGTTGCGCAAGTTCATGCCCGCGACTTTTGCCACGTTCATCATTGGCACGATCGCACTCATGGGTCTGTTCCCGTTTGCCGGGTTCTGGTCTAAGGATGAAGTCTTGGCTGGTTCATTGAACGGCCAACAGCATCCCTATGTATTGATGCTGGTGCTCGGTGTCATCGGAGCCGCGATGACGTGTTTGTACATGAGTCGCTTGATTTATCTGACCTTCTTTGGCGAATACCGCGGCCACGGCACTCCGCATGAGTCGCCCAAGGTGATGACCATTCCACTTTGGATTTTGGCAATTGGCGCGATCGTGTTGGGCTTTTTGAACTTGCCCAATTTCTTTAAAGTCGGAAGTTTCGATTACACGACCAGATTCGAACATTTTGTCGAACCGACTTTCGCATTTCCCGAAATCAATCATGCTGAGTTCAACGTTGGGCTCGCGGTTGGGACCACCGTGGTGGCGGGAATCGCGATTTTCGTGGCCTACCAATACTTCTGGCGCCGCAAGAGTGTGTTCCTTGGCCTTCGAGACAAGGTTCGTGCGTTCGCCTGGGGCTACAAGGTGCTCGAAAACAAGTTCTACTTGGACCACCTCTATACCGATGTGGTCGTCGGGGGCGTAAAGGGCCCCGTCGCTCGAGCGTCCTATTGGTTCAATAATCAGGTGATCGACACGGTGGTGAACAGCGCAGGCCGAGGTGCAGTCGCTTCGGGACGCGCTCTCTATACCCAAGTGGATCAAAAAGTAATCGACGGTCTCGTCTTGTCGACCGGCACTGGTGCCGACGAGTCAGGCGAGGCACTGCGCCACATGCAGACCGGTCGAGTGCAGCAGTACGCAGCCCTTCTGTTCGCCGGCGTGGCTTTCCTCGCCATCATCTTGGTCATCTTCGTCTAGGAGTTTGGGACATCCGATGAAATCGTTTCTTGATAGCTGGGGGCTTTCGCTCGCAACCTTCGTGCCGTTAATCGGTGTCGCCATCATGTTGGTGATACCGAAGGCTGAGGAGCAACTCCACAAGGTCGTTGCTTTGGTCACGACGTTGGTTACAGCCGCTATTGGCGTGCTGCTGCTCGTCAACTTTGATTACTCCCATGCGGGTGAGTTTCAGTTCGTCGTCGACAAACCGTGGATTGAGTTCATCAACAGCCGATACCACATGGGCCTTGATGGTATTTCGCTTCCACTGCTGGCCTTGACGCTGCTCGTTGTGCCGTTGTGCATCATCTATTCGTGGAACCATTTCCCCGAGCCTCGCAACCCGAAAGCGTTCCTCGTACTCATTCTGATTCTCGAAACCGGGATGATCGGATCGTTCTTGGCCGAGGATTTGATTCTGTTCTTCGTCTTCTTCGAAATCGTGTTGCTGCCGATGTACTTCCTGATCGGCGTATGGGGTGGCGAGCAGCGGCAATATGCCTCGATCAAGTTCTTCCTGTACACGCTGTTTGGTTCTGCGCTCATGATCGTCAGTTTCTTGGCGCTCTATTTCCTCACCGACAAGGTGCTGGTCGACGGTGTCGCGATGCACACCTTCGACATGCAACAGCTGCCGCTCGCGGCGAAGGGTTTGTCGTCGATGGCGGCAGTGTTGATCTTCGGCGGCATGTTCATGGGCTTTGGTATCAAGGTCCCGATTTTCCCGTTCCACACGTGGCTCCCTGACGCGCATACCCAGGCACCAACCGTTGGTTCGGTGATCTTGGCTGCGGTGCTGCTGAAGCTCGGAACATACGGATTTATTCGGATCGCCATTCCGATTTTGCCGGGAGCGGCCCAGTCGTGGGCGCCATGGATTGGTTTGTTGGCGGTCATCGGCATCGTCTATGGCGCGTTGTGTTGCTTGGCTCAGACCGACATGAAACGCCTCATCGCGTTTTCGTCAGTTGCGCACATGGGTTACGTGATGCTCGCTATTTCATCGTTGACAGCGATCGGTATGAACGCGGCTATCTTCGGGATGGTTGCCCATGGCCTGATCACCGGCATGCTCTTCTTCGTAGCCGGTTCGGTCAAGGAGCGGTATCACACGCTGGAGATCAAACGACTTGGCGGCATGTTGGTTTCGATGCCTCACCTCGGCTGGATTCTCGGAATCACTACCATGGCATCGCTGGGACTTCCTGGATTGGCCGGTTTTTGGGGCGAGTTCCCGGCGATTCTCTCGGCATGGGATACCCAGTTCGGCCACGTCGGACTCTTCCGCGGCTACATGGTCGTGGCTGCGATTGGCACGGTGTTGGCCGCTGGCTACCTCTTGTAGCTCTACCAACGCACCGCGTTTGGCACACCATCAGATGAGTTCGCAAATGACCCTCATCTCCATGACGTGAGCTTGCTCGAGTGGGTCGCGTGGTTGCCGATGCTCGCCGGCATCGTGATCCTCGGGTTCTTCCCTGGTCTCATTTTCAAAGTGACTGATCCCGCGGTTCTTACCCACGTCATGTCACACGTCCTCGCGGTCGGGAACTGAGCCAACAATGCTCGCCGCGCTGACTTCGGGACAATGGCAGACGCCACACGTCGACTACCACGCAATCGCGCCCGAAATCATCATCGTCGCGTTCATCGTGATCATGATCATGGTGGACTTGTTTGCGCCGCGCAGCGCCAAAGGCGCGTTGTCATCGCTTGCCGGCATCGGCCTGTTGGTTGCGGCGATTCCTGTTCTGACGCTTGCAGTGAATGGGTCGCCTCGGGTGATGTTCGGGGGCGCTTACGTCGTCGACCAGTTCACGTTGGTGCTGACCGGCGTGTTTTTGTTAGCGGGCTATGTAGTGGTCTTGTTGTCGACCAACACGATTGCTGAAGGCGACTACTGGGAAGGGGAGTACTACATCCTGGTGCTGTCCTCAGTTCTCGGGATGATGGTGATGGCCTCGGCGCGCGACCTCATCGGGATCTTTGTCGCGCTTGAGTTGCTCTCGATTCCGGCTTATTTGTTGGCCGCATGGCGTAAGCGTGACTTGAAAGGGAACGAAGCAGGTCTCAAGTACTACCTGATGGGTGTGTTCGCCTCAGCAGTGATGCTGTACGGCATGAGTTTGATCTACGGATTTTCTGGCTCGACCAACCTGTTTGAGATTGGAGCGCGAGTGGGCGGCGACATCGGCGATGCAAAGCCGATGATCGTGTTGGCCATTGTGTTTGTCATTGTTGGGTTTGGATTCAAAGTTTCCGCAGTGCCATTTCATACCTGGGCACCAGACACCTATGAAGGCGCTCCCACACCAGTGACGGCATTTCTTGCGACCGCCTCGAAGGCGGCCGGTTTTGTTGCGCTGCTCGAACTCGTGTTCATCGCGTTCATGGGCCGAAGCGACGTGTTCGAACCCCTGATGTGGGCGCTGGCTGCCGCGACCATGATCGTTGGCAACCTCATTGCACTCCGCCAAACCAACATCGTTCGGATGCTGGCTTATTCGGGGATTGCCCAGGCGGGGTACATCTTGGCGCCGTTTGCGATAGCGGGTGGCGGCGGAGCCATCGCCGATGGAGCACTCAAGGCGATCGTTACCTATTTGGTTATTTACGTCGTCATGAACTTGGGTGCATTCGCGGTGGTTATCGCGGTGGCTCGCAAGACCAAGTCAGCCGAGATCACCAGTTTCAGCGGTCTGTTCCAATACGCGCCAACGCTTGCTGTCTGCATGGGCATCTTCTTGTTTTCGCTGGCAGGCATCCCGCCCATGGGCGGATGGTTTGCGAAACTCGTCATTTTCCAATCATTGGCGTCGGCTGGAACAGTCGCTGGCTACAGCTTGGCGGTGCTCGTGGCCATCAATTCGGTGGTGGCGGCGTTTTATTATCTTCGTGTCGTCCGGTTCATGTTCATGGAAGAACCGGTTGATGGTGACCGCACTCCCATCAGAGTCCCGGCATCGCTGTCGATTGCGTTGGTATTGACCGTCGCGGTCACCCTCATTTACGGCATCGTTCCTGGGGTGGTTGCCCACTTCACGAGTTCAGTCAATCTCGTAACGCTCGGGCACTGAGCGAAGGCAATGCCGACGCCCCTCGACACTGAGGCGGCAGCGCGTATCGGCCGCCATGGTTCGATCGGCTTCGACGAGATCGTTGATTTAGCGCTCTACGACCCGGTTCACGGATTTTACTCGTCGGGGGTTGGACAGGCGGGACGTCGAGCCGACTTTCTGACCAGCCCGGAGGTCGGGCCGCTATTCGGTGCCGTCATTGCTCGTGCCCTTGACCTTTGGTGGAACCAGTTGGGCCGGCCTGATCCGTTCACCGTGGTCGAAGCCGCAGCTGGATCAGGGATGCTGGCGCGAAGCATCTTGATGGCTGAGCCCAAGTGTTCGTCGGCATTGACCTATGTGCTGGTCGAGCGATCCGCCGCGTTGCGCGAGCAGCATCGCGAGTACCTCCCGATTCTTGATGGTTCGTTAGCCTTCCCGCCCCAAGACGATGAGAGTGCTGGCTCGCAGGCTGAGGCCGCAGGACGAGGACCGCGATGTGTGTCGCTTCCCGATTTGCCAGCAATGGCGATCGTTGGCGTGGTATTGGCTAATGAACTCCTCGACAACCTTCCATTTCGCGTGCTCGAACGTGGTCCATCGGGTTGGCTCGAAGTGCGAGCCGGAATCGATCCAACGTCGTCGATCATGAATGCAACGTTGGTCGAGATAGTGGTTCCAGCCATCGACAGCGATGCCGTTCAGGCCGATCGCCTTGTTCCCGATGCGACCGTAGGGGCGCGCATACCACTGCAACATGAGGCCGCGGCGTGGGTGGCTAGTGCACTCGACATCATCGATCAGGGTCGACTCGTCATCATCGATTACGCCTCGCCCACCGAAGATCTTGCGATGCGACCGGTCGGCGAATGGCTTCGCACCTACCGGAATAACCAGCGGGGGGATTCTCCCCTCAAAGCGCTTGGCACACAAGACATCACGTGTGAAGTCGATGCGACGCAACTCGGGTCGGTACGTCGTCCAACCGTCATATCGAGCCAAGCTGCATTTTTGACGATGCACGGCATGAGCGATCTGGTCGACCAAGGCCGGCAAATTTGGAACGAACGCGCCCACCTCGGCGACTTACTCGCGTTACGCGCTCGGTCGCGTATTGGCGAGAGCGAAGCACTTCTTGACCCTGCTGGACTCGGTGGGTTTACCGTCTTTGAGTGGATCAAGTGATCATCTCGATGTGGGCGCTGATGTCGCATGCCGCTCGTGTGGAAATGCCGCACGAACTAGGGTCTGGTACTGGTGAATTGTCAATGTGTTTTGTCACCACCGATTTCAACGACGGGGTAGAACTGCAATGACTGATTCAACTATTGAGGACTATCTCGACGAGCACCGGCACTATCCGCCGTCGGACGAGTTCAAGGCGAATGCGTTAGTTTCCGATCGCTCGCTCTATGACGAGGCCGAAAGTGATTACGAAGCATTTTGGGCTCGACAAGCACGCGAGCTACTGAGTTGGTTTGACGATTTTGACACCGTGCTCGATTGGCAGTTGCCGAACGCAAAGTGGTTCGAAGGCGGAACGCTAAATGTCAGTTACAACTGCTTAGACCGCCATGTTGAAGCCGGTCGCGGCGATCGGGTTGCCTACCACTGGGAAGGTGAGCCTGGCGACACTCGCACGATTACCTATTCCGACCTGCTCGATGAAGTTTCGAAATTCGCCAACGTGTTGAAATCGCTCGGCGTCGAACGCGGCGATCGAGTTGCGATCTATATGCCGATGATTCCTGAGCTCCCGGTTGCGATGTTGGCTTGCACTCGCATCGGCGCGGCCCATTCGTGCATCTTTGGCGGGTTTTCGCCTGACTCCATCCGTGACCGAGTCAACGATGCTGATTGCAAAGTTATTGTCACTGCCGACGGCGGTTTTCGTCGTGGTGTGCCTGCCCTTTTGAAGCCAGCAGTAGATGAAGCGCTCGAGGCGACGCCTTCAATTGTTGCGACCATCGTGGTAAATCGGACCGACAGCCCGGTCACCATGGTCGAAGGTCGAGACCACTGGTATCACGACCTCATGGCAGATGCTTCGCCAGATTGTCCACCGGAACATATGGCGAGTGAAGACCTGCTGTATTTGCTTTACACCTCGGGAACGACTGCGCACCCCAAGGGCATCATGCACACCACTGGTGGGTATTTGACCCAAGTTGCATTCACCCACAAGTACGTCTTTGACCTACACCCCGACACCGACGTGTATTGGTGTGCCGCCGATATCGGTTGGGTGACTGGGCACAGTTACATCGTTTACGGGCCACTTACTAACGGTGCGACCTCAGTGATCTATGAAGGAACTCCCGATACGCCAGCTCGCGATCGTTTGTGGTCGATCGTTGAACGCTACAAAGTGACTCAGCTCTATACCGCACCAACAGCGATCCGTACCTTCATGAAGTGGGGGGATGCCGAGCCCGCCGCCCATGACATGTCGAGCCTGCGAGTGCTCGGAAGCGTCGGCGAGCCGATTAATCCCGAAGCGTGGGTTTGGTATCACACCAATATCGGTGGTGGGCGCTGCCCGATTTCCGATACGTGGTGGCAAACCGAAACCGGCGCACACATGATCACTCCGCTGCCGGGTGTCACGACGTTGATGCCTGGTTCAGCTACCCACCCGATTCCAGGTGTTTCGATTGAAGTGGTAGATGACGAAGGCGAGCGGGTCGACGTTGGTGCTGGCTATCTGACCATTACGAAACCGTGGCCGTCGATGTTGCGTGGTATTTGGGGCGACCCCGACCGTTATTTCGAGACCTATTGGAGCCGGTTCGATGGCAAGTACTTCGCCGGCGATGCATGCAAGGTCGAAGCAGACGGTTACTACTGGTTGCTCGGTCGCGTCGACGACGTGATGAACGTTTCGGGCCACCGCGTCTCGACCGCCGAGGTCGAGTCCGCGTTAGTCGATCATCACGCGTTGGCCGAAGCCGCAGTGGTTGGAGCAAATGACGATGTCACTGGCCAAGCAATCATCGGCTATGTCATTTTTCGAGAAGGCATTGACGTCACAACCGAATTGATCGAAGAAGTTCGCCAACATGTAGCGATCAAGATTGGTCCGACGGCGCGTCCCAAAAAATTGTGGCCAGTGCCTGAACTGCCGAAGACTCGAAGTGGCAAAATCATGCGCCGGTTGCTCCGCGATGTCGCTGATGGTCAGGTTCTTGGAGATACCAGCACCTTGGCCGATTCCAGCGTGGTGGATGCGATCCGTCGTCTCGGTCAGACGACCGCAGACGATGATGATTGATGCCAGCAACGGACATCAATCAGGTCGCGGTTGATCGACTGGTGGAGCGGGTTCGCCCGGCGTTGTCGGGCAAAAAGCCGTTGTCGGCATTTTCAGGAACTCGCGGTTTGTCGCCGACAATGGTGGCAATTGTTGCGGCAATCCCCACCACCGTTGTGGTGTTGATCAGCATTGTGATCAGGCGGCCAATCTTGTTGGTTGGTGCATTGATGGTCATGGCTCTGACCATGTTTGTCATCATGACGCGGGTGAACGCGACCCGAGTTGTCGCCGAACTTGCTGCCGAACTCGTGGTGTTTTCGAGTCGTCGAGGTGAGCTGTCGTTAATCGGCCGTGGGGACAAAACCCTCGCCATTGGTCCCGCCCGCGGCCGAGCATGGGCCCAGGTGATTGTGGCTGGTGAGACGTTGTGGGTGTCGCGGCCAGCGTTCGGAGGAATCGTCGAGCGACTCGAAACTTTGCCATCGCAAGATGATCCACCGCTCGAGAGCATGTGACCTGCTGGTCTCAGGCCTGATAGAGAGTCGGCATGGCGACTTCACCGCAACCTGTCGGCACACCCGGTAATTGGCAATGGCGAGATGGCCGAGTCGAACCAGGTCCGACCGTGGTTTTTGATATGGACGGTGTGTTATCGGACGCGGCCGGCCGCCAACATTTTCTCGAACGTCCTTATCGCGACTGGGAGTCTTTTTTCGAGGCGTGCGGCGACGATGAGCTCATCGACGAAGTTGCTCGCATGCTTGAAGTCATCGACAGCAGTTATCGCGTGGTGCTCCTGACCGCTCGTCCGATGAGGGTGCAAACGCAGACACTTGGCTGGCTCCATCGCTATCAGCTGCGATGGGACCTATTGATCATGCGAGATTTCGGCGATTACGAAAGTTCGCGGGAATTTAAGCGCGGCACGGTCCATGAGCTACGCCAGTTTGGATTTGATCTGCGGTTGGCATTCGAAGATGACCGTCGCAACTACGACATGTTTCACGCTGAGGGCATTCCTTGCGTGTATATCCACTCGGGCTACTACGAATAGGTCTGTGGTCAGTCGCGAAAATTGTTGAACTGCAGAGGAATTCCGAAGTCGCCGGCTTTGAGGTCTGCGATGACGGCTTGCAAGTCGTCGCGATTTTTTCCCGTTACCCGCAGTTGTTCACCTTGGGTTTGGGACTGAATTCCCTTGAGGCCCAGGTTCTTGATGTGTTTATTGAGCTCGCGGGCCTTGTCGCTGGAGATTCCTGCTTGCAGTGACGCAACTTGGCGCACGGTGCCACCGGCGGCATCTTCGACCGTGCCGTAGTCGAGGACCTTCAGTGAAACTTTGCGCTTGACGAGGCGTTCCTCGAGCACTTGGCGGACTGCATTCAGTCGATCTTGGCTGACCGAACGCATTTCGATTTCGGTGGCGGTCAATTCGATCGTGGATCCAGTGCCCTTGAAGTCGTACCTGGTGGTGAGTTCGCGTGACGCCTGGTCGACGGCATTGCGAACTTCTTGAGAATCGACTTCGGACACGACATCAAAGCTGGGCATGGACTGAGGGTAGCAATGGTTGCGACCTCGGTGGGCCTGAGACGCGGTGGGCCTGAGACTCGTTCGGTGCGGGATTCGTGTTACCGAAGAGTTTCGTGACTTTGGGTTGAAGTCGAACAAGGATCCGAAAACCGAAGAAGAGCGACCGAGTGGTCGCTCTTCGTGGTGGGCCGGGGAGGATTTGAACCTCCGTAGGCTATGCCGACGGGTTTACAGCCCGTTCCCTTTGGCCACTCGGGCACCGACCCAGAATCGATCACGTTAGTGGTTCGCGGCGGTACCGCGAAAACGTCGACTGGTCGTTGGTCAGAGCATTTTCTGCATCGCGACGACATCGAGCCACGTGCCGAACTTTCGGCCGATCTCGCGTTCGGTGCCGATCTCGGTAAATCCGAGGCTCTGGTGCAGGCCGATTGATGCTTGATGGCCATCAACAATGCGAGCGATCACCGTGTGAAAACCGTGTTGGGCGGCGAGCGACAACAGTTCCTCGAGGAGCTGATAACCGACCCGTTTGCCGCGCTGGTCGACTCGCACATACACCGAATCTTCGACGGTGCTGTTGTAGGCCGGCCGATCTCGAAATGGCGATAGCGACGCAAAACCGACGATGTCGGAGCCTTCGTCGGCGACAATGACCGCATGGGCGCCTGATCGAGCTTGGAGCCAAGTGATTTGGTCGTCGATAGTCCTTGGTACTAGGTCGAAGGTCACGGTGGAGTTCGTGACCTCCTGGTTATAGATCTGTCGAATTGCCTCGGCATCGTCGAGGCGGGCCAGTCGGATGTCCACGAATGGTCAACCTATCGGCACTTTGGTCTGGAATTGGGGCATCAGTGCTCGTGGCGGTTGCTCGCTCGATTCGCTGTGAAGGTGCGGTAAAACGGTGATCGGGACTGAGGAGTTGAGGATCAAGCGTCGCCCGTGGCATCATGCACGGTCCGTAGTCGCATCCGCGTCGCCGGTTTGCCCCCTTAGCTCAGTCGGCAGAGCGTTTCCATGGTAAGGAAAAGGTCGACAGTTCGATTCTGTCAGGGGGCTCGTACCATTGGCATCCATTCGCTTCGGCGGTTGGGGGCCGAGTCCGGGCGGCGTAGCTCAGTCGGTTAGAGCACTCGGCTCATAATCGAGTTGTCGTCGGTTCGATCCCGACCGCCGCCACCAACGCACCAAGTTTGTCCTCGTTGCCCGAAATGCCTCTGGTCCGCCAGAAGCGAGATTCCCACCCAGATCACAGAACGTACCCAGGAGACATTGTTATGGCCAGAGAGAAGTTTGAGCGGAATAAGCCTCATGCGAATGTGGGGACGATGGGTCATATTGATCATGGGAAGACGACGTTGACTGCGGCGATCACGAAG